>Ga0265300_10001189_pt1 | contig 25205 bp, 22 predicted proteins | sample AusTroGonzalo_MG_FD_193482 | JGI IMG/M metagenome (GOLD analysis project Ga0265300, IMG submission 193482) | Bovine rumen microbial communities from tropical cattle in Woodstock, Queensland, Australia - Gonzalo_03 | ecosystem: Host-associated > Mammals > Digestive system > Stomach > Rumen ...
GATTGCGGTGATTATAGCGTCGGGGCACACCTCTTCCCATTCCGAACAGAGAAGTTAAGCCCGACCGCGCCGATGGTACTGCCTTACCGGTGGGAGAGTAGGTCGTCGCCCAATACCATAGAAGCCCTGTCAGAAACGACAGGGCTTTTTTTTGTTTTGGGATGAGCAGACGAGAAGATGATTATCTTTTCCTCTTCTCATCTCTTCATCTAAACTTCTAAGCCTGTAAGCTCTTAAGCTCCTAAACCCTTAATATTTTTACACCTCATATCACGATATATCAAAAAAAAATGTAACTTTGCGCCCTATTACAATTAAAACATAAAATATTATAAATCAATTAATTATACATCAATGAAAGTTTATCAAACGAAAGAAATCAGGAATATTGCCATCATCGGCGGTAACCGCACCGGTAAAACTACGCTCTCTGAGGCTATGGCATTCCATGGCGGAGTCATCAGCAGAAGAGGTACAGTGGAAGATAAAAACACACTCTCAGACTACCGTGAAGTTGAATTGGAAAGACAACAATCCATCAATAGCTCTGTTTTATATGCCGAATTCAATGGCAATAAAATCAATATGATTGATTGTCCTGGTTTTGATGACTTCATTGGTGAAACGATTTCCGCTCTTCGCGTGATGGACACCGCTCTTATGGTGATCAACTCCCAGAATGGTGTCGATGTGGGTGCTGAAATCCAATGGCGTCACACCAAGGCTGCTCACATCCCCGTGATGTTCGCCGTCAATCAACTCGACCACGAAAAAGCCAATTTCGATGAAACCCTGCATCAGCTGAAAGAATATTTCGGTGGCAGCGTTATGGCTTTCCAATATCCTGTCAACGCAGGTATCGGCTTCGACGCCGTGATCGACCTTCTCCAAATGAAGATGCTCAAATTCCCGGCTAACGGTGGCAAGATGGTGGTGGAAGATATCCCCGCTGACCAAATGGCCAAGGCTGAGGAGATGCACAGCGCTCTCATCGAGGCTGCTGCTGAGAACGACGAGGCTCTTATGGACAAATTCTTCGAGGAAGGCACCCTTTCCGAAGACGAAATGATCAAGGGTCTGAAACTCGGTATCGCCAACCGCGGCACCTTCCCGGTGATCTGCGTGGCTGCTAAGACCGACCAAGGTATCGACCGCATGATGGACCTCATCATCAAGAACTGCCCGACTCCTGATGAAGGTCGAGCAATGAAGGCCACCAACGGCAATGAGCACAAATTTAACGCTGCTGAGCCTTTCGCAGGCTTCATCTTCAAGATCGGTATCGAGCAACACCTTGGTGAAGTTGCTTTCATCAAAGTCGCTGACGGCGAAATCAAGAAGGCTGACGATTTGCTCAACACCACGACCAATACCAAGGAGCGTATCTCCCAATTGCTCGCTTTCGCTGGTAAGAACCGCGTGGAAGTGGAGAAAGCCGTCGCCGGTGATATCGTGGCTACCATCAAGCTGAAATCCTCTCCTACGGGCACCACACTGGTGGCTAAGGGCGACGATGTGATCGAACCCACCGTATATCCGGATCCTAAGTTCCGCACCGCTGTGAAGGCTGTCAACAGCTCCGATGATGAGAAGTTGGGCGCAGCATTGAACGAAATCCGCAAGACTGACCCGACCTTCCAGATGGAGCAATCCAAGGAACTGAAGCAGCTCATCATCTCTGGTCAGGGCGAGCAACACCTCAACATCGTGAAATGGATGATTGAGAAGCTCAACAAGATCGAAGTTGAATACTATGCTCCGAAGATCCCGTATCGTGAGACCATCACCCGTTCTGCAGAGGCTATGTATCGTCATAAAAAGCAATCCGGTGGTTCTGGTCAATTCGGTGAGGTGCACATGCTTATCGAGTCTTACTATGAAGGCATGCCCACTCAGACCAAATACCCGATCCGCGCTACGGAAACCTACGATCTGCCTTGGGGTGGTAAGTTGATCTACAACAACTGTATCGTCGGTGGTGCTATCGATGCACGCTTCATGCCTGCTATCTTGAAGGGTATCATGGAGAAGATGGAAGAGGGTCCTCTGACCGGTTCCTACGCCCGCGATATCGTGGTGAACATCTACGACGGTAAAATGCACCCGGTTGACTCCAACGAATTGGCATTCAAGTTGGCTGGTCGTAACGCCTTCAAGGAAGCCTTCAAGAACGCTGGTCCGAAGATTTTGGAGCCCATCTATGATGTCGATATCTTTGTTCCCGCCGATCGTATGGGTGATGTGATGACCGACATGCAGGGTCGTCGTGGTATCATGATGGGTATGGACAGCGAAGGTGCTTTCCAGAACATCCACGCCAAGATTCCGTTGGCAGAGATGAACAAATACTCCACCACCTTGAGTTCCATTACTTCCGGTCGTGCTTCTTACAGCATGAAATTCGCCGAATACCAACAGGTTCCCACCGAGGTTCAAAGCGAAATCATCAAGAAATACGAAGAAGAGAACAAGGACGAAGAATAGTCTTGACTCTTTTCAAAATATTAAGGCCCGGCAATTTTGTCGGGCTTTAAACTTTTAAAAGCAGCATGATTCTAACGTCCCAAAATAATGAACTAAAACCTATTCATAAAATTTTTCACCGAGTGTGTGGAGATTCATAAAAAGTGTATCTTTGCCGCTCAATCAACAACCAAAAAGTATTATGGCTTACAAAATTAGTGAAGATCTTTGCGCCGCTTGCGGAACTTGCATCGGCGAATGCCCTCAAGAGGCTATCTCTGAAGGCGCTGCTTACTCTATCAACCCTGATCTCTGCATCGAATGTGGTGCATGCGCAGACGTTTGTCCTTGCGAAGCTATCAGCTTAGAGTAGTAGTTAAACCCTTTGTTTAACAAAACAAAAAGAGGCGCGGAATATTCCGTGCCTCTTCTGTTTTTCAGGCAATAGGTAATAGTTGTAGGGACGTCATATTATGGCGTCCTTTATAGCAGGAATTGGGCTGCCACAAAGCCAATGGCGCAGATGAAAGTGGAAATCACAATTCCGCGTCCCGTCATGTCATACTTCAGTTTCAACAGATAATAACGCAGAATAAACAGGTTGGGGATCATCGCAATCAGGATGAATTTGGGGATCAGAATCTTGATCAGGTTGGGACTGTTCACCAGCATCTGCGGATTGGCATGCACGATGAGCGCAAAGATGCCATAAATGATGCCGAACAGCACTACGGGGATAATTAATCCCAAAACTACGCCAACGGCGTAGGAATCTCTTCTAAGGAAGTCCATCATTGTTCTAAATACTTTAAGTTAGGAATATACTGATGTGCCGTCAAGTCGAACTGCACGGGCTGCACCGACACATAGTGGTTCTGCAACGCCCATTCGCAGGTGTCATCCGCCAGTTCGTGTCGATCGAGACAGCCGGTCAGCCAGTAGTATTTTCGGCCGAAGGGGTCGGTGCGTTCCTCCAAATCCTCGTGCCAGACACCATGGCACTGGCGGGTCACTTTCACCCCTTTGATCTCCTCGATGGACACCTTGGGAATGTTGACGTTCAGGCAGGTGTAGGGCGGAAGACCGTTTTTCAGCACCTGTTCCACGATGGGACGGCCAAAGTGGATGGCGGCCGTGAAGTCGGCGTTGGGTGAATAGTCGAGCAGCGACAGACCGACGGCCGGAATGTTGTCAAAAGTGGCCTCGATAGCCGCTGCCATCGTGCCGGAATAGATCAGGCTGACAGAGGAGTTGGAACCGTGGTTGATACCCGACAACACCAAGTCGATTTTCCGGTCGCGGAGCACCACTTTTTCGCCCAATTTCACGCAATCCACCGGCGTACCGTTGGTGCGGTAATAGATGATACCGTCTTCGTTTTTGTAGTTGATCAGGCGCAGCGGTTCGTTCATGGTGATGGCGTGCCCCATTCCGGAACGCGTCCGGTCGGGCACCACCACCACCACTTCACCCAACGACTTGGCCACGGTAACCATGGCGTCCAAGCCTTTGGCTTCGAAGCCGTCGTCGTTGACAATCAGTATTAAAGGCTTTTCCATACTTCAATTCACAAGGGCTATTTCTTGACGAATTTGGTGGTTTGAGTCTGATGGTTGCTGTCTTCCACTTTTAACAGGTAAGTGCCGGTTGCAAGACTTCTGACATCAATTTCGGAATGGTTGTCCGTCAGGCGACCGCCTTGGAGCAACTTGCCCATCAGGTCAAACAGTTGATAAGAACAACCGTTGTTGTCGGATGCATCCATTTGAATGTGAATGGTTTCCGTGGCGGGATTCGGCCAAACGGAGTACCAGGAAGCTTCTTGAGCGTAATCATCAATACCCATTTCGGAGTTCAGCTGGCCACCCGGGAAGGAGATATTGTCGATGTAAGCGCAGTCTTTGCCGGAAGACATGTAATTATCTTTCGAATAGACCCAAGTAAAGGTATACGAGCCGGCGTTCAAGGGATAGACGGCACGGGTCCAGCCAATGCTGCCGCTCCATTCATCCTTTTTGGAACCGTTGATTCTAAAGGACAGTTTGTCGTAGTCCTCTTCGCTGGAAACTTTGTAATAGAAGGAGATGGAATCCGCAACAGTAGAAGAATAGGAAACACTCAAAGTGGTGGTGCCGTTGTCGGAAATCGCGCCGGATTTTGCGCAGTAGGTGCCTTCGTAGGGATTTTGTGTGGTAATCGTCCACGGGATGGAAGAGTTGTTCTGCCATTCCATGTTCGTGAAGCTGGCAGTTTCCCAATCTTCAATCACAGATCCGATTTTAACAAGAAAATAGGCGGTGTCAGTATAGCCGTCAACATTGTAAATGGCTTTCAGGTAGGTTTTTGTCGGAACAGACAAAGTATCTGCCGTCATAAGGAACGAGATCACAGTGTCGCTTTTCACAGCAAGAGTCTGGGTGTTGGCAAAAGTGTTGGGAATGGAAATTTCGCCGGCAGGGTTGACAATCTTCAATTCACCCGGACGAGCCGCCATGTTTCCATTGTTGGCCAGTTTGAAACAATAGCGGAAGGTCTCGCCGAAATCGATTCTATTATTACCGTTTCCATCGGCGGTGTCATCCACGTAGCCAGACAGAATCTTCAAAGAGGGAGCATACAATTTGATGGTTTTGTTCTGCGCCACCGTATCGTTGTTGAAGATCATAAGGAAGTGAAGGACAACATAGTGGTCGGCCGGTACCACGTCTGCCACCTTGAAGGTGAAGTGTTGGCTGGTCAGGGTGTCGTTTGCCGCGATGTTGTTAATGGTGAAGTTGTTGTCATACAAAGTCACGTAAGGATCATCTGTGGTGATGCTCACCTGTATGTTGTTGGCTGCAGTGTTACCGATGTTGATGATTTCAGGAGTCACCAAAAGGGTTTCGCCGTATTCAGCCAAACCGTTGACAATCGTGCTACTTTCAGGAGTAGTCTGCTCGGTTATTTCTTGGTTGCCGACAATGACGTAGGGTCCTTCGTTGGGAATAAAGTTGATGGTGCCTTCATAGGGCAGGTAGTTGGTGGCGGTGGCCAGCACATGCAACGTGTCGGTAGGAATGTAGGTTTCGTAGAAGGGGAGCGTGAATTCGCCGTTGTTGATGTGACCGACGCCGAGAATTACGTTGTCTTTGGTCACCGTGATTTTTGCGTTTTCCACTGCGGAAGAGAAGGTTACGGAAGGAATGCCGGAAGGCAGAATATCGTTGTGAGAAACGATCAACTCTTCAGGAGCCGCGGTGCGCAACTGCAAAGCGGGATCACCGAAGAGAAGCCAGGTGCGGAACACTTCGACATCATTGTAGACATCGAGCATTTTGATCATACCATTGAAGAAGATACCACCGTAGGTGAAATTTTGATCAGCAGGAACAGTGCCCACCAAGCGGTCAATCATAGCGTCTTGGGCGCACATCGGGGAGTTCCAAGGCTGGTTGATGGTAGATCCCGTGAAGCCGACAGCACCGGAGGGTTCGCCGTTGTGCGTGGCGCGCAGCCAAGCCTCTGCAAAGCAGGTTCCTGTATGGTACTCACCGTTCACGCAAGCCACAGACAGGATGAACGGCAGTTTGCCGACATTGGTCAAAGCATTGACATCAGAGTTGGAAAAACCGGAGGTAACCCAACTCGTAGAACCGCCGTGTCCGCAATAGGTGATGATACCTGCACCGCTGTTCACACCAGAGGCAACCATCGTGGCCGTCGGATTGCCGGCTGCGTCCAAACCTCCTTGGCTGCCTTCAAAATACTCATAACCAGAAGTGTAGGTGTAAGCTTGCAGTTTGTTGTTAATATTGCGGATATGTTGGTAGTCGTATTCGTTGTTGTCGCCAGGACCTTGGTCGGAGGCGATGCCGATGAAGGAGGTGAAATGGGAAGTATCCGATGGATTCAGTTCGTATTGAATGAAACGTTGCACTTGGGTTTCGACCTGTGAGACATTTTCGGCGGAAATCTTACCCAAAATGATGTCGGGATAAGAGTCGTTGCCCACCAATTCGGTGAAGTAGTTGTCGGATTTGTTACCACTGACAGTCGGAGTGGGGAACTGTGCGTTATCGCCCACAATGACGACGAATGCCAAGTTGTGTTCAGCGTAATAAGTTGAGATAAAGGATTTTATGTTATTGGCGTTGTTGCCGGCGGCTGCGGTGGAAACGATTTCCGTATTATAGCCGTTCTGGATTTTCCAGTCAGCGTAGGGTTGCATAGCAGCCATGAAATTTTCGGGCGCTATGATGAGAATGTCGCCCTCTTCGGTCACAGGCGTGCCGCGCAATCCTTTGTAGTTCAGGAACTGGCTGGCATAAACAGCATCAAAAGTGCGGTTGTTCTTGGCAGGAGCCGAAACCGTTCTCGTTCCGTTAAACGTCACCTTGACGGTCACTGAGGAGTAAATCTTCAGGGTTTGCGCCGTGGGGTTGTAGTCGAAGGGGTAAACCTTGAAGTTCATTCCGTGGTAGTCGCGCAGTTGGTACTGTTCGCCCGGAACAACGTTGTTGCCAAGCAGATATCTGTCGGACTGGTAATCCTGGTTCGTCGTGTAGGCGACGGTGGCAGGATTGACGTTGCGGTAGAGTTTACCTTTGGACGGCGCGAGCATAAAGTGTTGAACAGTAGTGTACTGTGCGTCCAGAATCTCCGCCTCGGGGCTGCTTCCTTCGGGCACAATGAGGGAGAAGGCCGTTTGCAACAGCTCGGGGCTGCCCGCTTTCAGCACGGGATAGGCGTCGGCCATGTGCAGCTTCTGCATCTCCACGCCGTTCACGGAGACGGTTTGGGTTTGGTAGGTGCCGAAATCCACGCGCACCACCGCTTCGTTTTGATTGGAACTCAGCAGGGTGTAGGTGATGTTCTGCGCCTGCGCAACCGTCAAAACTCCCGTGATGACGGCCAGGATGATGGTGATTTTTTTGATGATGTTCATGTTGATTGATTTATTGATGTGAATATGTGAAATCTACATATTGCATATCGCCTGAAGAAGCTTATTTCAAATTTTCAACAGCTTGTTTGATACGTTTGCAGGCCTCGATGAGGCGCTCTTCGGAGGTGGCGTAGGAGAGACGGATGCAGTCGTCGTCGCCGAAAGCGGTACCTTGCACGGTAGATACGCTGCCGTCTAACAGGAAGTAGAAGGCGAGGTCGGTAGAGTTCTCGATGACCGTCTTGTTGTATTGAGCGGCGAATTTGGAGTCGGCGGGCACGTGCTTGCCGAAGAGGCTGCTCACCTTCGGGAAGAAGTAGAAGGCGCCTTGCGGCAGGGTGACTTCAAAGCCGGGGATCTCTTTCAGCATACCGTACACCAAATCGCGGCGTTTCAGGAAGGTGTCGCGCATGGTGAGGATGTCCTCAGAAGTTTTCGGATCCATCTCCATGGCACGCAGAGCGGCACGTTGAGAGATAGAACCCGTGGCGGAAGTGATTTGACCTTGCAGTTTGTTGCAAGCTTTGGCCACTTCCACAGGGGCACCGATGAAACCGATACGCCAGCCGGTCATTGCGAAACCTTTCGCCACACCGTTCACCGTAATCACCTGGTCCTTGATGAAATCGAACTGAGCGATGCTCTCATGACCGCCCACGAAGTTGATGTGTTCGTAAATTTCGTCGGAGAGAATCATCATCTGCGGATGTTTTGCAACCACCTCGGCGATGGCGCGAAGCTCCTCCTTAGAGTAGATCATACCGGTAGGATTGGAAGGGCTGCTGAACATCATCAGCTTGGTTTTCGGGGTGATGGCGGCCTCCAACTGAGCGGGCGTAATCTTGAAATCGTTCTCGATTTTGCAGGGAACGTAGACGGGCGTACCCTCGGCCATTTGTGCGATAGCGCGGTAGGAAACCCAATACGGAGTGGGGATAATCACCTCGTCGCCGGGATTCACCACAGCCATAACAGCTTGGTAGATAGACTGTTTACCACCAGTGGACACCACAATCTGTTGCGGGGTGTAGTCCAAGTTGTTGTCTCTTTTGAACTTGTTGCTGATGGCTTTCAACAGATCAGCGTAACCGGGCACCGGCGGATAGTGGGTGAAATTGTCATCAATGGCCTGTTTGGCATATTCCTTCACCGTCTCAGGCGTGTTGAAATCGGGCTCGCCGATACTCAAGCTGATGACATCTTGACCTTTGTCCTTTAATTCACGAGCCAATGCAGTCATGGCTAACGTTTCTGAAGCCGGCATATCCAGCACTCTCTTTGAAATTCTTTCCATATTTTTTTTGAATTATATATATCTAAATTGGGCGGCAAAAGTACATAAAATAAGAATACGCACGGATAGGTAAATTAGTCTGTAAAGATGCGGTTTTTCGTGTCTCTACAATACAGTGATGGTTCCCTTGAGAATGTGCGGTTTCCCAATGTAATCCCTGTAGCGAATCAGGTAGCTATACACTACATCATAGAATGTTTTACCCTCATATTCTCCATACCATTTGAAATTTTCGTCAGTGGAATAGTAAATGAGATTGCCCCAGCGATTGAAAATGTTGATTTCGAAGTCGTTGATAAACGGATGATAATATTCGGGGAGGTAGAAATAATCGTTGTGGCCGTCACTACGAGAGGGGGTGATGGCGTTGGGAAGGTAGATGACCAAGTTGCCGGAATCATCTTCAGAAGGTAGTTCATCGGTAATGGTGAGTTCCAATATCACCACACTGTCGCAGCCTGCAGAGCTATTGAAGTATTGGATATAAGTACCAGATTCATTGTAGGTTATACCGTTCCAAACGTAGCTGAGGTAAGCTAACTTTTCCAAATAGACAGTGTCGGAGGGGGCGACCCAAAGGAACAGGGTGATTTCGCTCTCGCAGTCAGCCGTGGTGACGGTTTGCGTGCGGACGATCACCCCCGTCTGATCCGTCTCTTCCGCGCTCAATGTGAAACCGTAGTTGTCGTAAGTTGCACCCAGACAAATGGTGTCGTAAAGTGTTTGCGGCCCGTTGTCCAACACGATGACACTGGCGGCTGCGGTGTTCGTGCAGCCGTAACTGTTGGTCACGGTTACAGAGTAGTTAGAATTCTGTAGCGGAACATCTTGAATGTGCGGTTCCGTGGAGCCGGTGTTCCATAGATACGTCAATGTTGTGTCGTAATAGTTATTCGGCGGTGGGATGCTGCGCACCGCACGAACATTGCGAATCGTTGACTTGAGTTCCGGCACCAATTCCCCGGAATGTGAATAAATGTAATTGTTTTCACCTTGTGGAATAGGTAACGAAAAGTTTACAGTCCATGCATAATTGATATCCATTTCAGAACTGCTCCAATAGGTGTCCCACATCCCACTTTTCATCGGACTTCCACCTGCATCGATCAAAGCGGTTTCAATCAAGGGGAGTTGCGCATATATCATACTCAATTGCCCAACAGCGGGCAGATACCAACCAGGTGGAAGATTGTTCACAATACCGTGAGCCGCAGTTATAGTGTATTGAGAGTAGGTAACAATGCCCATCGTATTATTGTAACCAGCAGTATCCGCCATGGCCAACAATGGAGAGCCAGACCCTAAATTGGGAATTGATGAGATATCTTGTGAAACACCCCATCGAAGTGGAAAGTTGGGTATGTTCAAGTCGTTGAGAGCCACTATCCAAGCACCACCGTTGGGGTGGACATAAAAGACAATACCTTTTGAACTGTCCGGAGCCGTATATAAATCCCCCACATGATAGATCTGCCCTTTGGACCAAACCAAGGCAGTTGTCATTATCAGGAACAAGAGCGTTTTTCTCATCATGCAGGGGAATTAAAATGAACGAACACCTCTCACCGAAGCGGTGTAACTTTTTTCTTTATAGTATAGTCCCAGATTTGAATCCAAAACCCATGACCAAATAGCGTTTATTTCTGAGGAAGTCCAATAAGCCCATTGATTGGGTGGGAAGGGTGTACCGCCAACCATCTGGAGAGAATTGTTAATATGGGGTATGGCTATGTAGAGGTGATAGGCTTGACCGGCGGCGGGCAAATACCAACCATCCTCAAAATCAACAGCATAAGCGGCTGGATTATATTGAGCGGTATTATAGTTTCGAATATGAAGAGTGTTTTGATAGCCATTATGGTCGCAAATGGCAGCTCTTGGATGTGGACAATCGGCCAGGTCGGGAATGTTCATTTCCAAAGCCCCTGTATATCCGGATGCCCAAGCGCATGGGTTTGCATCATGCAAATCAACGGCCCATCCATGTTTGCCGGAGGTATCCACATAAAAGACGACCGCTTTCGGCGTTTTGCCGCATGGCCAGTTTTGCGGATGCACAAAAGTGCTGTCGGTGCAAAGAATGTTGCAGACGTGAACACTGGGTAAGTCCGCATTCAATGTCACAGAAGCATTGGGCGTTAAAGCATGGATGATGGTCTCATTTCCAACACAAAGCACTGCGGGATCTGGCACCGCCGAAACAGAAGGTGTGTCTGCCACAAAAAGCTGCAGAATCGTGATGCTGTCACACCCGAGCGTTGTCGTATCAAGTTGAGTATAAACAAAAAGTCCAACGCTATCCAGCACATCGAGTTGGAATCCATGCTGATTATATTCAGAACCTCTGCAAATCGTGTCAATGTAGATATCTTGATAGGAAGGAAAGACAGAAACGGACAAAGAGGTATTCATGGTAGCGCATCCGGTTACGACAGTTAAGTCAATATCACTGGGATTGGGTGCATCTTGAGTAAAATAAATATTCGCAGTAGAGGTTCCATTTCCAGCTAAAACATAAACTCCTTCAGGAACGTCCCAATCAACATGAGATAAATTCTCAGAAGATTGCAAAATGAAAAGGGCTTGGTTTCTGCTACATAATTCTGTCGGACCGTTGATGGCAAGGGACGGAGATGTTCCAGGATTGACTGTAAGGTGCAAAATAGAGGAAGAATCGCAGCCAGGGCTTACTACAAAGTCAAGGGTGTCAATGAGTTGGCCAGCCGGAAGATTTTGGTAAACAAAACCGTATTCATTGTAGTCGTCTCCCTCACATTTTACGTCATAAATGTGCGTATAACGCGGTATGATGTGCAAATGGAGTATGTTCGTGGCACTTTCCGTGCAATTGTTTATGTCGAAATAGGTATTTAACACGGCAATATCTCCGCTGTTAGTTTGCGATGGCAGCACAAATCCATGATTCTGATAGCTATCCCCTTGGCATATAGTATCGTAAAATGTCTGGTCTTGCGTGGGGATATCTTGACTTAGAAATGTGGCGGAAAGAACGACATGGCAATCCGTCACAGTGTAAATCGAACAGGTGACAATGGTGTTGTCTTGTATTGTGTAAACAGCTGAGCTCGAGGAGGTTCCGTTGTTCCATAGATAACTCTCAAAACCAGAAGGTGCGCTTAACGTGACCTGAGTACCATTACAACCGCTGATAGCCAAATGGTTGCTGATACAGGAGGCAGTAAAATAGGCATAACCGTAGTGAGCTCCAGCACCGCAGTCAAATGTTGTGACTTGCAATTTTACCGTTTGTCCAATGTATTCCGACAGATCAAACGCATTGATGGTCCAAGGTCGCCATCTAGTGTTTCCAGTTGTTTGAAAACCAGGAATATTGTGAGCAGCAATGACATCGTATTTCATACAGTCAGCCAGCAATTCGTTTTGTTCGTTAAGCATTTGGATAGTGAAACGTGGTTGTATCTCACTGGGGTGGTGTGGATCTTCCAAAACTACTGCGTATTTCAGTATCACAATGGGTTGGTCAGGATCCACAGTAAAAGTATAAACCAGAGATTCAGCTTGGGCGCCAATACATTCGTTACCTAATTTAATGACCGCGCTCTCCCCAGGCGGCAGTAGCGGAAGCAGTCCTCCTGTCTGAGGATCGGTGCCTTGTTGGGTGATCAGGGTATGCCGTCCGGAAATAACTCCCACATTCGAGATAGGATCCCAAGTGAGGCCAGAATAAGCAGTAACATTCGGACCGTACAAATCCAGAAAATCCGGACATTGCGCCTTCAATGCGATGGCACAAAACCAGAATAACAAGCAACAGATCAAAGATTTATAAAAATTCATTGCTGTTTTTAGAGGTTCAATTATCCATAAAAAAACCTTTCCTTATTATTAGACGCGTAAAGATCCCTTAATATCACATTAAAAAAATTGTTTTTTCACAATTAGTTGTTTCACAGCAAATTATAATGCATTTGCAATCCATCTTAGATTTTTGGCAAATTTTTTGCATTGTGCGTGCGGCGGATTGGATAGAATATCCTGATCCGCTCTTTAAGTGTGTAAGTAAGTAATTGAAAATAAGCATATTATGGAAAACAATCAAGAAGAAAAACTTCAAGAGGAACAAGTGCAGAATCCTGAAGTGAATGAACAGGTAGAGCATAATACTGACAATTTGTCTGAAAAAGAAGAGAATACTGACAAAAACAGAAAAAATATTTTTTCAAGGAAAAAAGACAAAGACAAGGCGAGAGTGCAGGAGTTGGAGAAGGAAATTGAGCAGCTGAAAGCCGAAAAGGCCGAACTGAACGACCGTTTCCTACGTCTTTTCTCCGAATTCGACAACTACAAGAAACGTGTCAGCAAGGAGAAATTGGATTTGATTGCCACTGCTTCCGAAAAGGTGCTGGTGAGCCTGTTGCCTGTCATCGACGACTTCGAGCGCGCCATTGCCGCTAATGAAAAAGCGGATAATATCGACTCCATCAAAGAGGGTTTCAATCTGATTTACAACAAGTTGGTTCAGATGATGAAACGCTTCGACGTGGAGGAAATCCAGGCTAAAGGCGAAGAGTTCAACACCGATTTCCATGAAGCGGTGACCCATTTTCCCGCTCAAAATGAAGAGGACAAGGGCAAGGTGATTGATGTGACCGAGAAGGGTTACAAACTCAAAGACAAGGTGATTCGTTTCGCCAAAGTGGTTGTGGGTCAGTAAGAAAGGAGACTGAAGAATGGAAAAGAGAGATTACTATGAAGTGCTTGGGGTCACGAAAGAGGCTTCAGCAGACGAAATAAAGAAGGCCTACCGTAAGTTGGCCATGAAATACCACCCCGACCGTAATCCGGGCGACAAGGAGGCGGAGGAGAAGTTCAAGGAGGCGGCAGAGGCATACGATGTGCTGAGCAACCCCGACAAGAAGGCGCGTTACGACCAGTTCGGCCACGCCGGCATGGGCAACCAGGCCAGCGACTTCTCCGGTATGAACTTCAACGACATCTTCAGCCATTTTGCCGACATTTTCGGTGGCGGTTTTGGCGGTGGATTCAGCGGTTTCAGTGGATTCGGCGGCGGATTCGGCGGCGGACAGGGCCAGCAACGCCGTGTGCGCAGAGGCGGTGACATCCGTATCAAGGTGAAACTCACTTTGGAAGAGGTGGCCGCTCCGGTCGAAAAGAAGGTGAAAATCAACAAACAGGTGGTTTGTCCTCACTGCAACGGCACGGGCGCGAAAGATCCGGGCAGCGTTACCACTTGTCCCGACTGCCACGGTAGCGGTCAGGTGGTGCACCAGCAGCGCAGCATGTTTGGCATTATCCAGCAGGCCACGGTCTGTCCGAAGTGCAGCGGCACGGGCGAGATCATCAAGGATCCTTGTCCGCATTGTCACGGAAACGGCACGGTGTCGGGCGAGGAGATCATCACCATCAACATTCCGGCGGGTGTTGATAACGGCATGCAGATGACGGTGCAGCAGAAGGGCCACGCGGCTCAGCGCGGCGGTGTGAACGGCGACCTGCTGGTTGTCTTCGAGGTGGCCGACCACGACATCTTCGAGCGCGACGGCAACAACCTGTATCTCAACTACTACATCAGCGTTCCGCAGGCCGCGTTGGGTGCATCCGTGGAGATTCCCACACTCACCGGCAAGGCCAAGATCAAGATTGCTCCGGGCACGCAGAGCGGACAGATTCTGCGTTTGCAGGGCAAGGGTCTGCCGCAGGTTAACTCCCGCATTGTGGGCGACCTCATTGTCAACGTCAACGTCTGGACTCCGAAGTCGCTGACCAAGGAGGAGAAGGCGATGTTGGAACAGCTGAGCACGCACGAGAATTTTGTGCCGAAACCGGGCAAGAACGACAAGAGCGTATTCAGCCGCGTGCGGCAGTTCTTCCAGTAAACCGTTTACGGTGAAAGGCGGCAAAGAAAACATTCAATACGTCAAAGAACGCTTGGAAAGCCGCGAGCGCTCATGCAGATTTCCGATGGCAAAAATACAACAGTTGCGGCTTCCCGCCAAATAAAGATACTTATATATAAGTAACTCGTGGTTAAGTGATTGGGAAGCTGCAATTTGCCGTTTGCGTTTATAAATAACGGTTTGCGATGTGCGGTTTGGGGTTTGCCTCAAGGGAAAGTCAGACCTAAGTCAGAGTTACATCAGAGTTAGAAATTTTCCAATCGTCTGTCAATTGTCAATTGTAAATTTCATTTGCAAGCGCTTTCCTACACCGCTTCATAACCCCCGTTTTTCTTCGAGCCCACGTATGCCACGCGCCCCTGTTTGCGGAGTTCAGCGAGGCAGCGTTCTACGGTGCTCTGTGAGATGGAGGTTCCGGTGGTGATTTCGGTGGAGCGGGTGCCGGGATGCGACTGCACAAAGGCGAAAACGATCTCTTGTTTCTCTTGCGAAGGGTTGATGGGATGCCGTCTTTTTCGGTTCGATGCAGAGACGCGATTCATCGCGCCTCTACAACCGTGCTGTTCGTTACCTAATGCCAAATTGCGGGCAACCATCCCTGCAACTTCCTCGCTGTTTTTGGTGTCAATGGTAAATTTAAGGGGCGTGCGCGTCCAGGGCATCTTTTTCATCACGACCTCGTTTTCTTTGCACGAGGCAATGTACTTATAGGGAACCAACAGCGTGGAGGAAATTCTCACAAACTCCTCATCCCCAAACAGTTGCTCAAGATGAATCATGGAACCGAGACGGCTATGCCAGATGTTGTCCACTGTGTAGATGCGGGTGTAGTTGCCGTCCTGCCGGCAGTAGTAGATGTCGTCGATGGGGATAAGGATGAGTTGGTTGTTATGATCAACCACATCCAGTTTGCGGACTTCCTGATACACAATCCTCACCTCAGCATCCAAGGCTTCCTGCAGCTGCTTCCGTTCCCCGAACAAGTAGGAGAAGAAGTTGAAGAAAAGGTAGCGTCCACCAACAGCAAATAATAATTTTGAGAAAAAAGGATAAAAACCAAATTGCTCAATAATGAAACCGTTACATTCCATGATGTAAGGGCGTGCAATGGCTAATTCCAGCACAGTAAAGACCAGCACCATAACTCCCACAGCCAGCCAATAGAGTGTGCGTGAGTGCCTTTTCTCCACAAGCAACGGATAGAGCAGGAAGTAGTTGATATAGAGCGTTGTCAACTGCATCACACCGGCGAAGAGCTCCTTCCACATACTGCCTGCGTATGGCCGGAGGAAGGAATTTCGGGAAAAGAAGTAGAGCAACGCAGCGCAAAACAGCACGTTCAATACAATGGTAACAATCTTGTTGGTGTTTTTCATATCGTCAGGTGTTTATTTCGGCAGCAAAGATACGCAAAATTATCATTCAAAACGCCGATTTAATCCCTCATTTTTGTCCCTTTAGCGATTTATTCCCTCTCACAAACTGTACCGTCCCGATTAATTCAACCGACTGATAAACAACAATGTATCATCTTGCTTTTGGCCACCTCGTCATATTTTGCCCTGAGAGGGAACATATTCCTGTTGAGAGGGATTAAATATTTCGGAAAACGATTGTAATTTTGCAGCGTTGTTTGCTTGTCTTGATGTTTAACGGGCTTCGCATCATGATTGGCCGCAACGCGAAGAATTATAAAAATAGAAGTTTTCGTAAAAATATCGCAATAATGAAAAGAATCATCCAAATTTCAACACTAGCCCTGTTAGTTATATTGTCAACGGGCTGTAAGAAAAGTTACACCATCATGGTGATATCCGACAATACAGAATGGGGATCTGTCACAGGATCAGGCAGTTATAAGGATGGCGAAACGGTCACTATTACAGCCATACCTGCGGAAGGTCACTCTTTTATCCGCTGGAACGACGGCGATGCCGCAAATCCGCGCCAGATTGTGGTGTGCGGAGATGCCGAGTACGTCGCGATGTTCAGCGACAAAGCAGGCACCATTGTACACAATGCGGTAACAGATTACGACGGCAACAGTTATGACGCTGTGTGGATAGGCAGCCAGCTGTGGATGAGAGAGAATCTGCGTACAACGCATTATGCCGATGGCACGGAAATTCCCGCTGACTATCTTAATTCGAGTTTGACCGATCCATACTATTATAGCTACTCCGACCTTTATCATCCGCTGGAAAAGCTGGGCCACTACTACAATTGGCCGGCAGCGATGCATGGAGAGGCTTCCAGCAGTACTAGCCCGAGCGGCGTGCAGGGTGTCTGTCCGTCGGGTTGGCATTTGCCAAGCGATGCGGAGTGGACAACGATGGAGCAAACGCAGACCGCGATGGATGTGTCTGATTTCGAATGGCGCGGCGACCATGCGGGCAAGCTGGCAGGCGAAGGGTGGGACGCTTCCTCCAAGGTGGGGGCACCTGGCAATGAGTCAGATCCCAACCACAACGCTTCGGGTTTTTCCGCCTTTCCTGCAGGTTTTGTTGACAACGGTTACGGTTCTCCTACGCCTCATTATATGGGACAATTCGCTCACTTTTGGAGTGCAACGCGGGATAATATTTACAATTCCGCATGGTGTCGCGACCTGTATTTCAACGAAGCGCGTGTAAACAGAGACCTCAGCAGTATGAAATCCGGATTTTCGGTCCGCTGTGTCCGCGATTGAATAGTAGTGTGTCTCCGACACACAGCCTTTCGCACCCGCCGCATACCCCACACGGCACTCACTCCGTTCGTTTCGTGTGGGGTTTTTGAGATTTTGTGCCGCTGGCACGAGGCTGTGAATCGCTGAGAATCAATATAGTTGAGAAAAATATATCCAATGAAATAATAAGACGGCATGTAAGACCGTTGTTTTGACCTCGTGACAAATCGAAAAAGCAACATTCATCAAAATCAATAACCACAATGAAAAAAGCATGGACAGTGGCGATGCTCACGGTCGTTTTGGCAGTTTCAGTGGCAGTCTTCGGCTTGTTTGTTGCCGACAAGATGCACACCCAAGAATTTGTGGTAAATAATGCGACAGTACGCGTCACTTACCCTACCCGATTCCATGTTAAGGATAAGGTGCAATTAGAAGATGGGTTGTATTGTGGCTTGCCAGCTCAAATAGTTACGCAGTTACGACAGTATTGCCCCGATACCATCTTCAGCTATCAGAAAAACACGGATGCCAAACGATGTTATATTGAGGTTTCTGGAAACCTTGAGCCCCAAACAATTAACCAGTGGATAACTCAACACTTTGATATTAAAGCAGATACAATCGACTCGGTCGCTTACGTACTGGATTTGCACGATGCGGTTGATTATACGGATGGTTCGTATATGTTATGCACTTCCGAATTGCTGGTTCAAAATATCCGAAAGATCTGTAATATCCCTGTCAAACCATTGCATGAAGCCCCGGATCGTGTTTATAAGGTGCCTAATTTGGCCACGAAGCACAATGTTGAAGAAATGGCAGAACTTTTACGAGACAAATGTCAAATTGAACTCGCCCAATCGGACACTGCGTCAATTTGTCTTATCCGGTATCATTAACCTGATTATTACAAGTAGTAAGGTCAATTGGAGGTGCCCGAATACTTGAAAAACAATCACCACCTCCTGTTTTAAAATTTCACATACAATGAAAAAAGCAATGAAAAGAGTAATGTTCTTTATCGCTTGTGCGATATTGGTTTCCTCCTGCGCGACGGGGAGTTTCGTGTCAACCACCCCGAAAGCCAAGAACGACACCTCAACAAAGACCATCCAGTGCTACTATTCCACGGAGAAGCCCGACAAGGCCTACGAAGTCATCGGCCATGTGGAGGCAAGCGGCTTTATCTTCACCTCGAACAAACAGCTTGTTTACGCCCTACAGAAGCAGGCGCAGAAGCAGCAGGCAGACGCCATCGTGAACATCCGGTTCTCCTACATTCCCGCCATTCTGATAGGAATTCCGTACGCGGAAGGGGACTTGGTGAAGTTGAAGTAGTACGAACCGATGCCCTTCGACACGGTGTGTTGGATGTCTCGTTTGTTTGATTCGCCTAAAACAGCAATTTTTATTGTCTATAAACAATAAAAATTATATTTTTAGTTTTTTTGTTGTCTATGGACAATAAAAATTATTATCTTTGCCGCCAGTTATAATACAAAGGAAAATGGAAGTACTTACAAGGAAGCACTACGCGGATATTGTGGATTCGTGGATAGGCAAAGGCAACATCATCGCCTTGGTTGGCTCGCGCCGTGTTGGCAAAAGCTTTGTTCTCAAAGACTTTGTGCAGCGTCACATGGATGAGACGGATGTCAATATCATTTTTATAGACAAGGAAAAGAAGGCGTTCAAAGACATCAAGACCAAAGACGACTTGGATAACTGGATTGAAGCACGCTTCATCCCGGGAAAGCACAACTTTATCCTCATTGACGAGGTGCAGGAAATAGAGCACTTTGAAGAGAGCATTTGCAACTGGTACTCAGAGGATAACACGGATGTCATCATTACCGGCAGCAATTCCAAGATGCTTTCCGGCGAGTTGGCCACCTTGATCGCCGGACGACATGTGGAGGTGCGCATCCATCCGCTCACCTATTCCGAGTTTCTGGAATTCCACAACCTTCCCGACAGAGAAGAAAGCCTCATGATTTATCTGACCTACGGCGGTCTTCCTGGTCTCAGGAAAGTGGGGCTTGACAGTGACGAGCAGGTTTGGGCCTATCTTACCAGTGTCTTCAATACGATCATGCTCAAGGACATCATCGAGCGGCACGACATCCGCAACATCCCCTTCTTAAACAACCTCATCGCCTTCTATGCTGATACCACCGGCAAACTCACCTCGGCCAACAGCATTGCCAAATACATGAAGTCGCAACATGAGAATGTGTCGGCCAACCTTGTCCTGCTCTATCGGGGCTTCTATGCCGAAGCTTACCTGTTAGACATCGTGCCCCGTTACGACATACACGGGAAGAAGATTTTCGAGTCCAACGAAAAGATCTATTGGGACGACTTGGGGCTTCGCAATCTCAAAGCGGAGGGTGGCATGGATTCTTATATTGAGAAAGTAATCGAGAATGCCATTTACAAGCATCTGCGCTTTCTCGGCTACGAGGTGAAGGTGGGCGTGCTGAATGCAGGGGAGGTGGATTTCGTCTGCACCAAGCCCGGCAAGACTGTTTACATTCAGGCGAGCTATATTATAGCCGAAGAGTCCACCCGCAAGCGGGAATTCGGCCCTTTGGAAAAGATTCGCGACAATCACCCGAAATTCGTCATCAGTGCAACACCGTTGTTGAATACAAGAGACGAAAATGGAATCACTCATTTGTCCTTAAGAAAGTTTCTCAAGGAAGGGTTACCGTCAGTGTGACGAACCCGAAAATGCCGTCTTTTTTTCTTAATTCCCTCTCAAAATCCCCACTTTATTCCGTCTCACATCCAAGAGCTGGCAGTTTTCGACAACATATTGATTTTCAACGCTGTTTTCATCCGTTAATCCTCAAATAATACCCCACTCGTCATATTTCTGAGTGAGACGGAACATATTTTAGAAATGACGGAATATTTGTGGGCGAAAGGATAGTATTTTTGCGGCGGAAAAATGAGCAGTTAATAATCAAACCAAATTATCACATATGAAAAGAATCCCATTCATCGTATTGTTTGTGACTCTCCTTTCCTTTTCCTACGGACAGGAAAATCGTTCCCTGTTCCCGGACGGATTCCACATCGGTATCACTGGAGAGGGAAACTTAGCCCAACGAATGACCGTTGTTGCCATTGGGCAGAACTGGCCCGCGCCAATCTCCGACCCTACTTTAGGGTGGCAGGCTGGATTGGAATTCTCCTACCATTTCGCAAAATATTACGGGGTTTCCATCGGTCTTGATTACGGCACGGAGGCGCAATGGAAGCTGTGGCGGTGGGACGGTGATGGATATATGCCCATCGGACCTGCAAATGCACGCTTTGCTGTTAATGCATTTCAAATTCCTATCAAAGCGGAGTTTCATTATCCCATTTTGCAAAGTAATTTCTTCTTTTATGGGGCACTGGGCGTTAACCTGATCAATGTCAGGGAAAGTATTCTGTCCAAGATAATCGGCGAGAATCTCTTCAGTTGGCATGTTTTTAGTGGTGGCCATGATCCGACAGATCCTTATAAGCACTATTTAGAAGAGTTAGATGGCGACAAGGTACGTGCAGATTTGCAGCTCAACCTCGGTTTTTACTACAAACTGCCTTATAATGATCTCATTCGCTTCAGCATTCTGGCGAACTATTCGTTTAAGGACACGTTCCATGGGGAATACACATTCCTGCTAGTGGACAACGCATACGGCGCCTACAGCTACCGTCACAACCATATCGGATTCGAGCTCGCATATGTGCACTGTTTCAAGAAGAAGTCACAGAAAAAATCAAAATAAAAGCATCTGTTTTGTGGGTCTCGTATGAAAAAGGTATTGGTATTTTTGGCTTTAACATTTGTATTTCAGGCGTGCGCAATATTTCGTACGCCTGGTTTCAATAGTGGATACAAACGATTGACAGCCGACGAACAGAAGCGGGTATGCTTTGTGAGTTCGGTGGAGGAAATCCCTGACCGGAACGACGGCAGAATCATGGCCGTTACAGCCGAGCAGCTGTCGGCATTGTTGAAGAAAAATGATACTACGTTGCTCTACGTATGGTCGCCGCACTGTTCGAGTAGCAGCTGCGTCTCTTTGAAAGCCGTTCAAGATTACTGTGACCAAGCCAATTTGCCCTTGTATGTTTTAACCGAGTACTTCACCGACGCTTTTACGCAGAATGAGTTTTTGTCACGTCCGATGCTGAGTGTCAACGAGTTTCATTATAAGACCAGTTACTGCAATTCCTACATGAAACGGTTTCTGTCGGAGTTAATCCCGAACGACACCAATCAAAGCGTTCCTCACCATCGTTTTCTGCTGTTCTCCAATGAACGTTTTGTGCAATCGTATGAGAAAATGGAAGATGTTTTTCCTTGAGCACTCCCTTCTTGAAAAAATGTATCTTTGCACTGCAAAAAAGGTCGAATAGTGCGACTGTTTTTTCAGTAGAATGATTAAAAAATACAGCTATGATTATACAAAGAGAGCAATATATCAGCGAGTTACTATTTACAATCAAACATTAAAGATATGAAAAGACAACCCATTACAACACAAAAACCGGCCTCTAAATGCAACAGTAAGAGGTTTATGAATCTTTTTTTGATGGTGGCCGCCATGGTGTGTATGGCGGTGGCTTGCGATCCGGGATGCCATGATGAGTTTTATTTGAAAAACAACACGGACAGTCCCATCACCTATTCGCAATTCAACACCAAAGACAGCACCCAGCGCAATGTGGTCACCATTCAACCGGGCGAAAGCAAACGGGTTTACGAGTATGTTGGAAGGGATTCACAATTTGAGTCTATCACAACATCACTTTATTGTGATGAGTTACTAATACCCGCCAACAACTATTGTCATCAGGTCACCTTTTCGGACGGCACAACGTGGCAATGGGATTTGTCAGATCAGATTACTGCTGACAAACACCCTTATTTAATGAAATGTTGGAATATATTGAGTGCCACCGATACAAAACACCGCCACGATCACCAAGTCGAATACGCTGTGGATGCCGTGGATTACCAAAACGCCGTTCAGCGGGTAACCGGTAACTGGTGAATTTTGTTTGCAAGTGTTTTTTTTGTATCTTTGCGAAAAATTTGAATGCTGTTATGAGCACCGAAATGTTAGATACCATCCGCGAATATTTCAAGACCCAGCCGGTGTTGAAGGCTTGGCTGTTCGGCTCGTTCGCCCGCGGCGAGGAGACAGAGGACAGCGATGTGGATATTTTGGTGGTTTTCGATCAAAAAGACGGCGATGGTGTAAGTCTGTTACGGCATATTGCCATAGCCCTTGGCTTGGAAGACCTGCTTGGCAAAAAGGTGGACCTTATTACGGATGGCACATTGTTGCCTTTTGCTCAAACCACTGCTGATAATGACAAAATTTTAATCTATGAGAGAGCCAGTTAAAGACAAAGGAAGATTGGAGCACATTCTTGAAAGTGTGAACAATATTTACGAATTTGTTGAAGGTTATGAGCCAGGCCAAATTCTGACGGATAAAGTTCGCTACTTTGCAATTGTATATCAGTTAGTGGTCATTGGTGAAGCTGCAAACCTACTCACAAATGATTTCCGAATCACCCATCCACTAACTCCATGGAGGGAAATCATAGGCATGCGAAACTTTATAGTTCATGGATATAATATTGTGGACAAAAACGAGGTGCTCCGTGTGATTTCTAACGATTTATCTATCTTGAAATCTCAAATAGAAGATTATCTCTCCGAAATGGAGCAGCAATAATCACCCATTTTTTCTAAAATTCCCAATTTATTCCCTCTCACAAGCCGCCCCGCTCCGATTTTTCAACTTCCTGACAAATAATAAGATAACACACATCAACAAACCCTGTTTTAGCCACCTCGTCATATTTCACCCTGAGAGGGAACATATTCCTGTTGAGAGGGATTAAATATTTCGGAAAACGATTGTATTTTTGCATTTTCAAAATCAAACATTAAAGATATGAAAAGACAACCCATTACAACACAAAAACCGGCCTGTAAATGCAACAGCAAGAGGCTTATGAATCTTTGTTTAATTGTGGCCGCCATGGTGTGTATGGCGGTGGCTTGCGACCCGGGATGCCATGATGAGTTTTATTTGAAAAACAACACGGACGCCCCCATCACCTATTCGCAATTCAACACCAAAGACAGCACACAGCGCAATGTGGTCACCATTCAACCCGGCGAAAGCAAACGGGTTTACGAGTATGTTGGAAGGGATTCACAATTTGAGTCTATCACAACATCACTTTATTGTGATGAGTTACTAATACCCGCCAACAACTATTGTCATCAGGTCACCTTTTCGGACGGCACAACGTGGCAATGGGATTTGTCAGATCAGATTACTGCTGACAAACACCCTTATTTAATGAAATGTTGGAATATATTGAGTGCCACCGATACAAAACACCGCCACGATCACCAAATTGAATACGTTGTGGATGCCGTGGATTACCAAAACGCCGTTCAGCGGAATCACCGTAAACCGTGAATTACGGGTCAACGGTCATTTTCGTTTGCAAACGTATGTAGGGCTGCCGCAGTGCGGCAGTAAATTTTTTTCCACCGTACCATAACCTTTTCGTATTTTTGCGTCTTATTATTATATTGCAAAAAGCGAAATGGACAAGGTGAAGTTTTGGGAGCGGAAGTATGAACAGCACATCGACAGGCTGGTGGGGCTGTGCTACCGCTATGTCGGGGAGCAGCAGACGGCGGAGGACTTGGCGCACGAGGCGTTTTTGAAGGCCATCGAGCGGGCCGACACCTGTCGTGTGATGGATGCTTTCGACACGTGGTTGACCCGCATCACAATCAACAGGTGCGTCTCCTACCTGCGCACACGACCGGAAACGGTGCCGTTGGAAGAGGAGCTGACCCGCAACCTGCCCGACGACAATGACGAACCTGACAAACATCTGGAATTCACGAAAAAAGAGTTGTTGGAAACGATTCAACAACTATCTGAACGTCAACGGATTGTATTCAACCTTCACGCCGTTGACCGCGTCTCGCATCAGCAAATTTCTGACCTGTTGGACATTTCCGTCACCAACTCCAAACAGCTGTTCCTTCGCGCCCGTATGCGCCTGCAACAGCTGCTTGCCGCCAAATCCAAAGAAAAAGAATCCAAAAAGAAAGGACTGTTTATGATCATACTTCTATTCATAAAGAAGCATGGTTCCGCACACCAGCTCGAACGGCTGTATCGTTCCGGGTTGTCGCAGTTGCGGATGCCGCCGTCACACCGGCTGTCGGAATCGGAAATCCGCTCCGCTGTCGCCACCTCGCCCGCCAGCGCGGGAATAGCCATCGCCACCCACAAGACCGCCGTCCTGATGACCGCTGCCGCTACCGTTGCGGGTGGGGTCTGCGTGTGGCAGGTGGTACGGAACACACCGCAGGAAAATGCATCGCCTGTAGAGACGCACGGCCGTGCGTCTCTACAACCAGAGGAACCTGAACAATTATCCGTTTCGGACACGACGGTTACGGCAAATGCCGCTGTCGAGCCCGCAGAGACGCGCTACAACACGTCTCTACATCAGACGCAGGATGATGCATCTACTCCGGTGGTCATTATTCGGGAAATACCCGTCACTCGCACTGTTGTCCTACATGACACCATCACCGTTACTGACACCATTTTCTTTATGCGCCCATGATTAGAGACCTCTTCTTCACCCTGCTGCTGCTCCTTCTCATAGGACCCCTTTCCGCCCAGCACCGCGACACTGTGTATGTGGAGCGCGAGACCGTGACCTACGACACTGTCACCGTGTACGACACTGTGCATGTTCACGACACGCTCAACATCGCCGACTATCTCCGCAGCGAAGAGTTCGAACGACTTTTCTACAGCTCGGAATATGTTGACAATCTGTCGCTTACGGATTCGATGAAGGAAAAACTGCTGCATCAGACCGTAACTTTTTGGG
>Ga0265300_10001192_pt1 | contig 25163 bp, 32 predicted proteins | sample AusTroGonzalo_MG_FD_193482 | JGI IMG/M metagenome (GOLD analysis project Ga0265300, IMG submission 193482) | Bovine rumen microbial communities from tropical cattle in Woodstock, Queensland, Australia - Gonzalo_03 | ecosystem: Host-associated > Mammals > Digestive system > Stomach > Rumen ...
CAAGGTTAGAGATATTTCCGCTTCCGGCTATATCATCAAGCCGTAGAAAACCCTGTGCCTTCCTTGGATGTGCTACAAAGATAATGTGACAGTTGCATGTAACGGCGATATCCTTAAGCTGTTTAACAAAGATAGTCTGCTGTTCATACTTGTCATTCCTGGCATACGGTTCCGACTCCATAAGATCAAGGCTCATCATATTATCAATGAGCACCATATCGGCCTGTGTCTCTTTGATCTTGGACGCAAGCACCGTACTAATATCTTTAAAACTGCTGCCAAACTTATTATTATAAAGCCAGAGCTTCTCACCCATCCAGTCAGCAATCATATCTCTTGTTTCATTAAGGATGTAATAATATGGACTTCCGAACTTTCCGGTACGTTCCATAACATATTCTGATCCTGCTGCCTGAAGAGATATCCAGTCCATGAAACGGGTATCTTTAAGCTCTCCGGAATAAACAATAACGGTATGTTCCTTTTCGATACAGTTAAGCATAATCTGGGATAACCATGTTGACTTCCCGGCACCACGCAGACCTGATACAACGGTGATCTCACCTTTGGCCAGACCGCCGATAACTCTGTCCAGCTCCATAAAACCTGTTTCCAAACACACACGTTCTTCTTTAGGCTTGCTGAAAATGTGCTTTGCCGACTCAAAAAGTGGTTCTTCAGAGGTTTCCTTAACAAGCAGCTCATAAGTTACATCCTGTCGATTCCGGTTATATCTTTTGTACTCTTCATAACCTCGTTCGATATGACCGTCATCTTCTTCATAAGTCTTGTCATAAGCATCCGGTTCATAAAGAAGCCTGAAGTCTTGCCATGTCCTACCAGCGCATGAATTATGTAAACACTTATAAGCTATCGCGCCCGAAGGCATCTTCAAAAGACATGCATCTGGAGCCTTATGCGTAGGATCAAATGCACACTCTGAGAGTACATATTTTGTGCAATTGTTCCAATGATTGATTTTCGTCACCTGAATGCCATGATCTGAAATCCATTGATCGAGGTCAAACTCTTCCGCCTGCTTCCGTTGTTTCCTATCTGCTGGTTTTGGTTCTTCCTTTGGTAGCAGAGCAGCAATCTTTTCAAGCAGAAGCTTAGGTGTAACTTCTATGCTCGGCGGAACCTTTACAAGTCGGCTCATCCTGTGCGGACGTTCCTTTGTATCCGCTCCCTTTTGGGCTATCGAACCATAGAGTTTTGATATGCGTCCGGGATTGAATACCTTTATATCAATTTCAACATGTTCATCACTGAACAGGAATGATAAGGCCTTTAAACTGTTCTCTATCAGTTTGACATTATCGGGAGTATTACTAAGTGATATGCCATACATTAGATGTACGCCGTTTCCGGATAATGCTATCACCGGTGAGCTGAACCCGATGCTTTTCAGATACCAGGCGACACGTTCTGCCTTCCTTTTTGTATATGTAAGCTCTTCTTCTGAACTGGATACACCACTTTTCCGTTTAGGATCCAAGTCAAGCAAAAGCCAGTTATACATTTTTATGTCAGCATCCGAAGTCGTCAGCTTGGGGCTCTGTCTGAAGCATTCATGTTGTTCCCGGCTGTAGCAGGCTTCATCAATCACCTGAAGAGTATAGAAGATATTTACGTTTCCACTCCGAAGATCCAGCTTGTTCAATTCGGCCTCAAGATTGTCAGTTCCCTTGAAGTACCCGGAATAGGTCACCTTATCCTTAAGAATCCGGATTTCATATAAAGCATTGTTCGGCTTTATGATTGCTAAGGTTTTTTTCAATTCAGAAATATCATAATTTATTTTTCCCATACATCATTCCACCGCCCAACCAAATGGATTCACCGCGTCAGCGGTTTTAGTTTTTTCTTTTTCTTCTTTATCCTTCTTAATATGTTCTTTACTATTCTTATACTGATGCGATGATCCTGCGACTTCGCTGTCATCATCCTGCGAAAACTCCTGCGAATCTCCGTGTGATTTTCCTGCTAAAGTTCGTGTGATTTTCCTGCTATCATCTTGATAGGCATCATATGAAACTATTGATACAATACGACTTCTGCCGATTTTTCTTTCTGCGATTTCACCTGTTGAAATCATGTGATTTAATGCAGTGCGAACCTGCGATTTTGAAAGTCCTGTTTCTGCCGATAAAGTATCAAGAGATGTAATCAGTTCTCCACGTTTGTACTGAATGCCTTTCCAACTTCCGTCCTTCCAATTCGCCCTAAGAAGCAGATGAATAAAAAGAGACTTTGTATTAGTATTCTTATACCATTCCCAATTTATCAATTTACGGTAAAGCTTTATAAATTCTTTATCGCTATACTGGATTGCCACCAATCTCACCTCCTAACAGCTCCACTATTTTCTTTCCGGTGCTTTTCTTGTCGCAGAACTCAATTCGAACTCCGTACCGTTCCTGGATAGTAACAAGCGACTTATACAGCTGATGTCCCTGAAGTGGAGGCTTCTGGCATTCCTGCTTCCATGGATGACCGTCTTTCATTACCCACTTGTAAGCCTTCTTCCGGGGATTCTCCCAGAACCAAACATCCACAAGATTTGTGATATTGGGTTCTTCGACCAGGATAATAATCTGTATTCCCTGCTCCTGAGCACGTACCAGCTCCCGCCGGAACCGCTCATGCTGCTGGCATACATTCCCGCAAACTTCATTCAAATCAAGCTTGCGGTCTATCACCAGTCGAGGATTATCCAAATTCATATAATCGCCGACATAAAGCTTTGAGACAAAGTAATCAACACCGATTTTGTCGAACTGCTTTTCTATGCGATCCCGTTCTTTAGGCTTCTCTCTGCTGTCAATCTGTATCTGCATAAGCATCAGCCCCAGGGAATCTCTTCACCGGCATCTTCAACGGGCATGAAATCACTGACATTAGATGATTGTGCAGGAGCTGACGAAGCTGCCGAACTGCTGCCATTGTTCAGATACTTCTTATCCGGAATGGTAGCCTTTTCAACATCAGCATCTTCACAGAACCAACGAAGCTCATTTCTCCATGTAACCTTGCCGTTATAATCATTCTCGACTTCACCGAATACCCCGCCGATCTTCTTGTTCTTAAACTGTGCTGCAAACTTTTCGCCCCAAACGGCAGTGCAGTTATTTGACTTCTCGAAAGCCGTTACGAATCTCTTGAAACTCTTTGAGCACTTCCCGTCCTGATCCTCAGATAAAATATACTGGGTTCCGGCATGAGGCCATTTTTTCTCCGGCCGGATATCATTCTTGAACTCTTCGGACATATATTCCGGCTGAACATCATTCTTTGCCATGTCGAAAAGAACTACAATCATAGGTTTTCCTGCCTTGCTCTTAGTCTCATTAACCTGTTTAATAATTAAATGATGTCCTCCGGGCTGTACAGGAGTAAAGCCCTCTGCTCTTGTTTCATCATACGATGTAGGTTTATTCATTCTGTTTTACCTTCCTTTTCCTTTTTATTTGTACTTCTATTATTTGCTTGTTCTTTTGCTGTCGCCCAACGACAGTTTGATGGTTCATAATTCCCATCATTATTTATCCTGTCAATCGACAAACTATTTTTATAACCATTTTTCAAGGCCCAATCTTGAAAAATTTCAAAACTTGATAGCCATTCAGCACATATGGTTATTCCTCTCGCTCCGTATCTTTTATAAGCCTTATCTTTTGAATTGTAACATCTGGTTCTCATTCCCCAATAAATTCGATACAGTCTATTCTTCCCAGCTAAAATCGTTGTATTTTGTTTGTTTCTAATAGTCGTTAATTCGCTATTATAACAACCGCAACTTTGAGTTTTCCCTATCTTTAATCTTTGAGAATGAGTTATTATTTCTTTACCGCAATCACATCGGCACAGCCACAATCTATTTCCCTGATAACTTCCCATCGGCTTTATTGCTATCAGCTTTCCGAACCTTTGCCCCGTTAGTTCTAGCGGTTTCCGTCCCCCCATTTTTCACCTCCAAATAATAATATTCTCTTATTTTTTGATCTACGTACTTTAAATCATTTTCGATTTCTTCTGAGTCAAATAATTCTTCTGGAACTTTCGTTATGTCGCTTCCGTCTGTTACTGTTCTGAAGAAGTGACGTCCACCGTCACTCATACAGCGAAGAGAAATTGTCACCATACCGATTAATGGCGCCTTCTGATCCAGCAGCTTACCTATGGTAAGAAGCTTCGTATCTCCGTAGTCGCTTGTTTCTTCATGGAACACCAGATAGACTATATAATCATCCGGAAGATCCTTAATACCGTTGATCAGGGTGCACATATCATCAGCCATCTGATTGTACATATCAAATTGTGCATTGCCCTTCATGTTTCTGTGGTTCTTCATGAAATAATGTGTCATGATATACCCAGCATCATCGATTACAATGGTCTTTACTGTCGGTGGAAGCTTCCTGATTGCCGACAGGATCACATTCACATCGTCAGCTTTCATCGTGTACTTGAACGTATGACGGAACGGTAAACTCTTACCTTCCACATTTATGAGACAGATTTCAGTCTCTTCGAAGTTCTTCAGACTTCTAGACTTGCCAGAGCCTGACTTGCCGTAAATAATTACCGGAATACCCATGTGTTTGCCTCCTTATTTAATATCAAAACTTCCCGGAACATCCTCAACCGTTATAATATCTTCCGGAAGCAGCTCACCTGTCTGAACATTCACTGCCTTACCGTCTGCGATCTCGCATTCCTTCTTATAATTAACCCAGTCGATTTCTTCCTTGACCTTCACAAATTCCGGCATATTGTGTTCCTTGACATATGCCAGAAGTTTATCCTTATCCGGTACCAGCTTCTGTGAAGGCTTCTTCCATACCAAAGAACCATCAAGCAGCTTATAATTTTCCTGTGTCTTTGTTTCCTTATGATCTACCTTCTGGAAGTAATCATAGAGCTTGCTCTTCAGAAATCCTGTCCTACTCTCCAACTGCTGATCAAGCAGGGCTACCTTCTTATTGATCTCCTCAATTTCCGCCCTTGCAATTTCAACAAGCCTGTCATGTTCCGCAATTTCTTCCTTGATCTTTTTGCAGGCCCAGTTTGCCAAACGGTCATTGTCGATAACGAACTCTGTTGATTCCTCGGCATCTTCACCGAAGTATTCATAGTCTGTCATACTCGTCATCCTCCTTTTCTGTCTTTACTATGCCGATCACACTGGCTATCAGCAGAACTATAAGCACAATCCCGCGCTTCACTCCGGTGCTGATCGTAATGGAATCGCATTCAATGGCTCCGGCTGTGCCGACTAACAGGATGAATGTAACTGCTAAACTAAGCAGGCAGATACCGCCAACTACATTTTTGAAACTTTCACGCATAATAAACCTCCTCTTTTCTCGTCTGCTCCTGTCTTTTTTCGAGCCACTCCAGGAGCTTGGGTAAACTGATGTACCAAATACCGCCTTTTTTTAATTTGTAGGCAAAGCGCTGACCTCTCGCATGGCATATCTCTCGGATATATTCCGGAGACAGCCCGGTAAGCTTCGCCACTTCCGTCACTTTATAGAGCTTTTGCTCCTGGTTGTTTTCCATGTCATGCCTCCTGTGTGTTCAATCTGTCACGCAGTTCTTCGGCTTCCTTTTCGTTCTCGGTGTATGTAGCCCCTTCCGGATACTCGATGTTTCCCGAGTGCAAGGGTTCATCCATGAACCGCTGCCTTCCTACGATATAATGTGGAGCGCCGTTAATGTACTGCATGAATAATCTCCATTTTCCTTTCATTGATCCTCCTTATGGGTACGATTTCGTCGTACACTATCTTAAAAAAATATACAGTCCATGGGTATGCCAGACAGCTCAGACATCCGTTGAAGATGGCTCATCTTAGGTTCGCCTTTGCCATTCTCCCAGTTACAAACTGTCTGTTTGTCTACACCTAATTCTTTAGCCCATTCTTCCTGTGTTTTGTGAGCATTCGCCCTGACAGCAGCTAAACGAATCTTAACATTTGGCATCGTGTCACCTCCTTTCGATTTTGATTATACGACGATATCGTCACTTTGTCAATACCAAAATAAAAATATTTTTATATTTAGACTTGATTTTTTTTGAAAATGTTCGATAATATAAATGTACAGACTTGTACGTATAAGAAGGGAGAATCGCTATGACAGATCATGAGCAGAAGCAAATATTCGGGAGAAATCTCAATTATTTCATTGAAAAAACAGGCAAAAATCATGCCGATATCGCCGCTGATCTCGACGTGCCTCGGACCACTTTGAGCACTTGGACCGCAGGGAAATCAATACCAGGCTTTAAGATGGTTCGCCAAATCGCTGACTATTTCGGCTGCCGAATTAACTCGCTCATCGAACCTCGAGAAAATGAATCTTTCGAAGAAAAGCTCTACTATTTAGTAAATCAAATGGACGAAGCCCAGATGGCCGACTTATTAAAATATGCCGAGATGTTAATATCCTTTAAGCCTCATATATCAGTGGTCGACAATAAGCCTATCATTGCCACAGCGACCGCAGCAGTTCCAGGCATAAAGCTTCCGCCATTAAGTCCAGAAACCAATGCTCTGCTTGGAGCATATATCCCAGGGACAAAGAAGAAGACAAAGATCATCAAAAGGAAACCTCTCGAAGCTTAAGGAGGTAATATGAAAAAGACAACTCAAGGATATTACGAAAAGAAGGTATCGCTCGGGCGGGACTCATCCGGAAAGCTCATCCGGAAGTCTGTCCGGGCGAAAACTATGAAGGAGCTGGAGAAGAAGGTGTTCGACCTGAAGCAGGAGCAGAGCCTTAAACAACAGCTTCCTGACAACGATGTTACCTTTGATACATATGCCCGTCTGTGGCTCACTACAAAGGCCAATAAGAGCCTTAATACACGCGCGATGTATAAATTAACCTATGAGAAATATATCGAGCCGGAAATAGGCATTTTGTACTTCAGTGAGATTGATCTCCCGATGCTCCAGACGGTTATCAATAACCATTATGATCATCCAAACACCTGCAACAAGATCAGGCTCACACTCAAACAGGTTTATGCCATGGCAGCAGAAGACGGACTGCCGAACATGATCAATCTGAAACGTCTGGCACTTCCGCCAATGAAGAAGGTTGTTGAGAAGCGTACGCTCACCCAGGAAGAAAAGGATGCTATCTTCACCGCTGATCTGACCGATCAGGAGCGTGCTTATGTATATATTTTATATTTCACCGGGCTCCGGAGAGAGGAAGCTCTTGCCCTGGATAAAGATGCCTTTGATTTTGATGCAAAAACTGTCACAGTATCGAAAACTGTTGTTTTTGACGGGAACCGGGCGGTCGTGAATTTTGACCAGGCTAAAAACGAGAGTTCCCTGAGAAGCGTTCCTCTGCCTGCGTCCTGCGTGGATGTGCTTCGGGATTATGCTGCCAAATGCACCGGCTATCTGTTCCGGAGCACGCGATCCAAATTGCCATTCTCACGGACAGCTTATCAGGACTTCTTCAACAGGATCAAGAAGAAACTGGGATCTGATACTCTGACCGCACACATATTCCGGCATAACTACGCGACCATGCTCTACTACTCCAACATCAGCCTTAAACAGGCCGCCAAGCTCATGGGCCACAGCTCCACACAGATGATAATGGAAGTGTATGCTCACCTTGACGAACAGCAGGAAAAGACAGCAGAGAAGCTGGATAAAATCTTCGGATAAAAAGTGAGACATTTTTGAGACACTTTTGGAGATGCCTATTTTAAGAATGGCTTAAATACGTCACTTTTGAGACATTAGTGAGACACCAAGTTTTTGAGAAAAATAACCGAAAATGGCAAGAATGAGAAATAAAAAAAGAGCCCTGAAAGCATTAACTTTCAAGGCTTTTTCTTACGCGGAGTGGGTGGGATTCGAACCCACGAGCCCTTGCGGGCTACCTGATTTCGAGTCAAACAAACAGGCATGATGTAAGTCTTTGATATTCAAGGCTTCATGCCGATTTTTTACTAAATCAAGTGAGACACTTTTGAGACATTTATTTTTTCTCCAGGTCAAGGATTCGATGGTTAGCGACCTTGATCTGCTCCTCTAAGAGTGGCACTCGCTTAGCAAAATTGTTGTGTTCCCGAACTTCCCTTGTAAGCTCTGAAATTTTCGTATCAGTAACTGCCTGAGCCTTCTCAAGCTCGGCTTTGATATTTACTTGTTGCAGTTCCATCTGATGTAGCATTTTATCATTATTGGAGCGGTTTGTCAATATGACAGCGAGCAGGGAACCGACAGCCGTGATAAATGTTCCCACAAGTCCTATCCATTCCATGTCAGCCCTCCCAGTAGAACCCGAGAGCTTCGGCGGTTTTGCGCCCAACTATTCCGTCAGGAGTCAGCTTAGCCTTTGCCTGGAAACGAACCACCGTAGCCCAGGTCTTAGGCCCGAACTCGCCGTCAATTTCCAAATCGCTTTTCATGACTTTGTTAAGCCTTCTCTGAAGATGTTCTACATCCTCGCCGCACATCCAGGGTTCACCTTCTTTGTAGTAAAGTTCCCGGTACATGATGAACTGTACTTTCACAACTACCGCTGAATGTCCTACCTTGTGAAGAATGTCGCCTTTTTTAAGCTTCTGGTCTGATTGTGTGTACGCTTTACTTGTATACGTTTTAAACTGTCCTGTAGCCTCTATAAGCCTCTTTTCATTTCCTGTGTACATATCCGGGTCTATAGGGATTCCAGCGCCAATTATACACTCTGCTGTCGCCTGTGAACAATCGGTGTTACAATCTACTTTTATATCTTTAAAATGATAATCCACTTTCTTTGCCTCTTTATCCAGTGACAATCTGTCGTCCTGATTATATCCTACATGAGGATTCTCAACTAACTCTATCATATTCTGAGCTATTTTGTTTCTTACCTTCTTTTCCTTCGCACGGAACACATTCTCCCAGCCCTTGCCATTAGAGCCGGTCTTATACCACGCCTGGAAGCGTCCTTCTTTGCCTGTCTGGTCTCCGGGTTTCCCTCCGCGTGCGTGTCCGTTTTCATCACAAACGAAATGTGCTAAAGTTACATGATTCATTCTTTAGTCCCCTCCTGTTCTTTTTTATACGCTTTTGTGCTTACGCCTATCAAAGAGCCTATCAGTGTGCCTATAGCGGCTATAATAGTCACTACTACGTTTACAGTCTTCGGGTCTACGTCTAATACACCTAAAACCACTGATAAAAAAGTCACTATTGCAGGAATACAGATTAATGCTATCCATTTTAAAACATCATAAACATTGTCAGAAATTCTCATATCATACCTCCTAATCTGTACAGTCTCGCTCTAAGGCGTCAACTTTAGCCTTGATACCGTCTGCCCACCCGTCACCGTCAAGAGCCTTGTAAGCCTTATAAGTGGCTTCAAAAGAATCATAATCGTTCTTTGAGATATTGCCCTTTTTGCGCAAATCGTTTCCGTCACGCTTCAAGGCAGATAGTAAAAGTAGGCTTATACCCTTTTCGAGAAGCTGGATTTTTTCGTCTAAGTGTGCCTGTTTGGCTTTTTTATCGCTCAGATATTGGAATACACAGCTAATGATAGTAGAGATAACCCCACTCCCCAGCACGGCTAAAACAATTTCGTTCATTTAGCATCACCTCCATATATATTATAAAGTAGAAATCCGTTAAAAACTTGTTAAAAAACTGTAATCATCCCCCACCCTCCTTTCATGTGGATTTGAAATTGTTTATTTAATTACTAACCTGCTGAATATCCAACACACCATTAGTAACCACAAGGATATACTTATCACCCGTTACTGTATCAGTAAGAATTTGAGCATTGGCAATTTCTTCTTCAAGATTATCTTCCACCGCCAGTAAATCCCCCAGCGTAGCGACTTCACCGCTTCGGTAGGTTAGAGTTATGGTCGCAAAATCGTCACTGACAGAGATGTAATTTGCACCCTTTAGGAGATTGACTTCGTGTGGAGTGAGTTGGATTTCTGTGGGAGTGGCGAGTTCTATTGCAATATTTCCACTTGGCGGTGTTGTTGTACTTCCATTTCGGCAAATAATATCACTCGTTGTTGTTATCGTAATACCATTTGATGATGAATTATAAAGTACAGACGGAGATACGGTTTCATATTTTTCAGAAATCAGATTAGGTATACTTGACGAACTTGATGTTGGTTTATATGTTGCTTGGTCTCCTGTATGCCAACGTGTATTTGTTATAGTACCCCATGTAAACGTGTCTAAATCAACAAGAACTCTATCCACCGATAAAACTCCCCTTTTAACATCAAGGCTCGCTCCGTAAACGGTATCTCCGAATTGGATGGTGAGGTCGTTGGATTTGGTGTAGGGTTCAAATATAGAGTCAGTTCCTATAATTACTGCCATATTTGGTGTTGCTGCATTCCAATCGGCAATAGCTCCTGTAAAGAGCCATAATACTCGATCGTTTGCCACTTCTACTGTTGCAGAATGATTTGCTAGAACTTGAACTGAAGACGTACCTCTATCACTCAAATCAGCTTTAGGAGTTCTATAGTATATTGAATCATTAGAACTATTGTTTATTATAGTATATGTTTTCCCACCAGGAAACGATTGCCCATATCGATATGCTCCGGTTCCTGTTAAATCAAATATTTCGTATATAGCATCAGGATCAAGTAAATTCTTCCCACACCCCTCAATCCCTACCTGAGTGCGTCCAGAGATTGAACACTCGTTGGTGTAAGGGGCAAAGGTAGGGTCTGTTTCGGTGGATAAACGGATCATTGGGTAAAACATTACATTACTTAAAACTGCATTTGCTCTTACAAAAACGCAACAACGCCATTTTCCTGTGTCTGATAATGCAATCGTTGTATCACTTCCGTAAGTAGCATTTGCACCCGTTGTAATATCCGAAACTCGTAAATCATAGGTACTTACACTACCATTTGAGCAACCATTTAATATATACCCATTAAAAGGACAACTGTTTTGATTATCTCGGTATATATCAAAATCTACAACTGTATTATCATTTGTACCATTAACCTTAATACCGATAACATTATCGTCACTATCCGTAACAATGGTAAATGTAATTGATTTTCCTGTTGGAGTAAAAGTGTTTCCATTCCATGTACCATTAACATTCCATGCTTTAATCGTAGCAACATCGGTAATCAGTTTATTCTTTCCTGCCCCGCCAACCCACGGCTTATCATATCCGTGTAAGTCTTGTATCGGTTCTAAATCTATCGAACATTCTGTTGCGTTCTGAGCGGTTAGGGTCGAAAAGCTGATGGGATTGCCCTCTATCTCTGTTGTAGCATCCGATAAGGCGGTTTTTACTTCCGTGTCATCGTAAACCTGCACTTCAACATCATCTACCTTGATATTGCCATTGGTGGTTGACGCGGTTACTGAACCAACGATGCCTAAAGCCACTAAGTCTGATTTTGTAACGGCTTCGGTGCCTGATACATGTCCTTGCGCGGTTACACCAATTTTATACAATCCCGAAGCAATCGTCTGTGTTACTCGGTTAGGGTCTTGAGAGTGGTCGTAAGCGGCTTTGCCTCTGTCTCCACGGTATGCTGTCGATGATGTCTCGCCTAAAGCAAGGGTATCTGATATTACGGTATACTGTGTTCCGCTCCAACGGTATGTTTTATTACTTACAAGGTCGATGTAAATCTTTCCGTCTTCGGGAGTGATAAGCTGTGTGTGTGCTGAATCCTCGTAGAAATTCCCGTTATAAAGATAACCCTCTATTACATCATCCACGAATGCGGGCAACTGTGAAGCGGGCACCTTGCCTGTGTTGTCAAGCTCTGCTACCCCGCCAGCCACTCCGACTGAAGATGTGGATACCTTGCCCGCGTTTAGCTCGTTTACTGCTCCGACTAACGATGTTTTGTCGGTGGTAGTAAGTGAATTTACGTTACCGACTGAGGCAAGCGATATCGACATTATCGCTGTTACTATGCTGTCAAGCTTGCCATTCTGTGTGCCTAAAAGTCCGTTTGTACTCTGTAATGTTTCATCTAAAGCTATGGGTTTGGTTATGTCTGCTATTGCCATTATTCACTTTCCCCCTTATATGTTATACACATTTTGCCATCTACAATGCTAAACGGCTCGATGGATGCTGATATCGTGTTACTATTTATACTGATTCTGTCCCCGGCGGTCAGTACATCCTGCTTGCCGGTTAAGTCGATTTCAGCCACATGGTCTGTTACTACCGATGTTCCGTCAACAAGCACATCCGTCACTCCCGCAAGCTGACTCGAACCGCCTGAGCCACCGCTCGACCTGACTACTTCGACCGCAGTATTCTTTATAAAATCTATAATCTTCTGCTTACGGTTCAGACCTTTGTTCCTTCTTGCCGATGTGTAGACTTTTTCTTCCTCTTCATCGCCTACGCTTCTTAAGCCCCGGGTCTGTACGATGGTCTTTTTATCACCACCGCTGTCAGCAGTAAAGCTCGTATTGAATCCCTTCTCGCCGAATGTGTGCGAAATTTCGGTTATAATTCCTATGTCCTTGTTACCGCATGTCGCATAGTCTCCGACTAACAACTGCGGTCTTATCGTACAGTTATAGGATTCGTGTAGCCCTGTCTTTTTAAGCTGTTTTGCCAGGGTGAGCGCGTAATTTTCAAGCTCGTTTTGGGTCGTATTTTCAAGCGTTTGTGCGAAATAGGTCTTATTGGGAGCTACAGTCCAATGCTTAAAGGTTGTCACGTTTTTAATAACTGGGGTTAGGTCGTTACCGTTTGAGTCCTTGCCGGTACAGTATATCTTTGAATAAGCGCCGTCTATACACTTGCTGGACGAACGTTTAAATAACTGTCCCATGCCAAATTTAAAAACACTCTTCGGCAGGAACATTGCCCTGAACGCATTGTATCCGATGATAATTTCACCGTCCGGCATTTCTTCGATTCCCCAGTCCGTTCCGTCAGCCACTCCTGACGCTTCATCGCATATTTTTTGTAATAAACTTAAGCCGGTATCGGGTGGATTATACTCTATCGTAAGCTCGTTAAGATTAGCCTCTATTTCGTAATTGTCTAAACCCAAAGAATCCAGCACCCACTTACAGAGATTAGTCACTGTATCGGTCTTTTTGTCAGCCAGATTGATAGTCTGGTCGTTCAGATAATGGCCTGTCCTGTTACGCCCTGAGATAGACACTTTATCTTTGTAGTATTCAAAATCCACCTGGTCCAGATGTACTTCGCACAAATCGTAAACCTCAGAATCACCCATCATAATTCCCAACGTTGCTTTAGCCCCGGGAGTGAAGAGAGTCTCATTTTTGGCAAATGCATCAATATCATAATTCTTTATGTCGGCATTTACCTGCACAATAGGGTTATCTATGGAAGTTCTATAGTTGCCATTTGCGACCAGAGTGCCCATTTCTTTGACATAGCAATATCTGAGTAAATATAACTCGTTCTCGTCGCCGTCTAATATAGCTGTTCCATATAAAGCCCCGGTGGATGGATGCGCCCAGGATAGCTGTGTATAAGCATCATTCGTCACGCTTTCCTCGCTTTCGGCTCTTGCAGTATCCCAATGGCCTTCAAAAACATATAAATCCTTCCTTGCGATGCCATCATGCAAATAAAGGGATTGAGCCTCGGCTGTGTAATAATGGGCTATACTGCCGGTGTTATCCACTCCCTCGGCTCTTTTTGTATAAAAATCCCAGTAATACGCTCTCGGTGTAGTCATGTCTAATCACCTCATTCCGTATGTTCTCCGAACTGGACTGTATAGCTGATATCAAGTACATGGTCAGCATCCTTAGCGATATACGGAGTATGATAATCTGCTGTTATTACATCCCCATTCGCAGGAGCGCTGGCAAAAACAACCGCCTTGAAGTCGTCTGTATTCCATGTAAAGTATATCGGTTGTGCCTGATTGTCTAAGCCTAATGCTTTATAATACTTATAATGCCCGCTTGTAGCGTCCAGAGCCCTCGGATTTGCCTCTGTTACATTGTCAGAGCCGTTATATATTTCTGTCCACGATTCAAGGTCGTTTGAGCCATATAAAGCGGTTCTGTAGCCTGACGAATTGTTCCCAGGGTACATTGAAGCAAAACCAATATCAGATATCATATTATGGATGATAGCGCCAGCTTCCATAACGTATTTATCCCTGTTTAAATATCCTGTATTATTTGGTTCTGCAGAATCATCTATAATATCCTTAGATGCTGTCGAACTGCTTAAGATTCTTCTTACATAAGCCTGTTTAAGGTTCAGAGTATTCGCGGGGATTTTTCTTATAGTGACACCACTCATAACCTGTGTGCCGTTTACATAAATCTTTGCGTTCTCCGGGAAGTCGAATTTCAAAGCGAAATTCTTCGTACTTCCGTCCCCAGTTCCCACAGCTTCGCCCACGATGTTATCACCGGCATAGAAGTCACTTGCCGACAATCTGATTGACCTATATCCTTCGGTATTAACCCATACTGCACCGATACCGCCCGCGTTTGCCTCGGATACAGTATATCTCGGTACGGCAAACACTGCCTTTTTGTTTGGTGCGTCAAAGGTTATCGTAGCTGTTTTGTAGTCAAGATAATTGTGGTCTACATTATTGTAGCCTTTATATTTATAACTTCCTTCTTTAGTGAAATACGCACCTTTCGGGAATGGTATATTTGAATATTGTGTCTTGGTCGTACCCAATACCCAGCCTTTAAATAGCGCGCTTTTGTTTGTACTCGAATAATAGAATGAAGCGTCAAGATACAGATTGCCTATCTGCGTCCAATGAGCGTACACGGTGGCATATATGTTTACTATATCAGTGTCGGTCTTCTGAATAGAAATCTGATTTCCGTTCATATCCTGAAGCATTGCATGAGTGCAAAGATTATCAGCACTCGAACCATATCCAATACCTACTTCGGTTATTGTTACTCCTACTGCTGTGTTTTCGTCAAGTTGAATCATGCCCCTTGCTGATGCTATACCGTTCTTAAGGTCGCAAGTGTATTCATACCCGGACATACCGTTGACTTCCGAATCTTTAACAGCCACAGATGCTACATGGTTAAAGAGCGTAGAATCGCTCGCTGACGGGGTTCCAGTTCCAGACCCATAAAATATATATCCGAAATATCTGTTGCCATTATCAGCCAATAACGCTGTCCAAAGCCTGTTTAAAACGATATTCTCGGCATAAGCCTTCTGTTTTACTTCCCCTGTCCGGGAATCTATAACCTCAATATCAAATCTGTTATGGATTGATACTTTCTGTTTGATATCCATTTTATACCTCCTATAAATCGCCTACATGCGTCAAAGTAGCCGTAGCCCCGGCGCTGACGTCTATGTGCTCTTTAGTAAAACCATCGTGATAGTATACCTTTGTCAGCGTTCCTATCGCGCTCGCCGATACATCCAAATGCTCTACATCGTTCTGATGTCCTTTCCAGGTTAAGCCAGCCGGTGTAAATGTTCCATTAAAAGCTTGTACGGGACCGCCTGCGCCTTCAAGGATTCCAGCGCCATCATAATGCACCGTGACGTCCCCGATTGCTGACGAAATATTGGGGATGTCAAGTGTCAGAATCAATTCATTATCGGCGCCCTTTGTGATACTCTCTACGCTTCGTGTAGTGCCCGTTAAGACCCCTTCGGGAGTATAGGGATATTCATATAGGCTCACGCTGAAATTGTCCTTTAAACCGCTTATATCGTCCGTTATAATGTCCTCTGTTAAGGTTACCGTGATAACCTCGCCGTCCGCATCGACTTCTGCAGAATCAAACTCAGGTATCGGGTCCTGCGGCGGCTCTAAGTTTTCGGGCACAAAACTGATTGAAAAGCTGTCTGTTTCTGTTGCCGGGGATAACAACGTGCCTTTTGTATAAGTTACCGTCATAGTCCGTGTGCCAGATAGATTGAAATTCGTAAAAATCAGCTTTATATAATTCCCTTGACATTCCACCGACTCGCAGTTAAAACGCACGTTCTGAGAATCTCGCAAGACAAATTCGCTTGCGGCACCTTCTGTACATGGATAATCCATTTCAATCAGAATCGCCCGGCCCCAGTCTTCGTCTTCGTCCTCGACATTGTGGACCTCAACTGGAACCGCGGAAAGACCGTAAATCAAATCCCCGGTTGCGCTTGCGCTGACGTCTAAGTGTTCGATTGTCTGTCCTTCGTGATATTCAATCAAAGAGTTCTTAGCCGTCGCCTTGACGCTTACCTCTATATTTTCTACGTTTCTCGCGCCTATACCTTCTGTATGAGTATATAATTCGTACAAATCCCCGTTAGTATCCAGAATCTGCAACCCAACTCTGTAATCCCATGTCCGGAATGCAGCGATCTTGCTCAATGTAACATCCGGTACTGTCTGAACCAATTCGGCATCATACCAGGTTCCGTCTATAAGTTGGCGGTAAAAGAGCTGTCCGCCCATCAGAAAGAATACTGTTAAGCCAAAATCCCACAGCCCACGCTCACCTGCAGGCCCTCTCACAGCAGACACATCAGTAACATTCCCTTCTGCCAGCGTATATGTCCAAGCGCCTAAAGGTGTACATTTTCTCGCCTTAAGCTGTCCTTCCGGAGTCCGCCAGAATACCCAAGGCTCTCTGTCGGTAACATACTCCCACTCGCCCTGCGTGTTCCGTTTTGGAGTGGAGTTAAAGCAAATAGCACAATCATATGCGCTTGCGGTAAAACTGTATTCCGTCCAATCAGCCTTAGAGAGAACTTCCTTATTTGGAGCGTGCTTAATGTATAAAACCTGCTGTTCGATGTATGCCACCCAGATTTCTTCGTCTGCTTTTCCAAATTTCGGATGGCACACATCTACATCAGAATCAATTATCCCAGCATGTGTACGGATTTTTACCTTTTCGATAAAATCCGCATCTCTCAGAGGAACTTCCGGACGTGATATCTTAAGAGATGTTCGCGGATTGGCTTTGTTTGCTATGGTCTGTTCCGTGCTTGCAAGCCTTTCGGCTAATATCTCGTTGACTGGTCTCATTCAATCACCTCTTTCACAAGGAGTGTGAACTCACCGGCTCCGTTCTCGTTTCTGAACTGCTCCCACTTGATATCTCCGTCAATGAATCCGACAAAGGTCTTGTCTTTCCATTCTACCGAAACAAGTGCTCCGGTGTTCGAAGCTTCATCCGTGTTGTACCTGTCCTCACTTGATTCGCACCATATAGTGACCGATTTTTTCATATCGGGCTCTCCCGTAGTCTGCAGATACGGAGTGCCATCAAGAGCGGAGCTGAGTATCTTTCGCGCTTTAAATGAATTAACACATCCAAGGGTGAACCCAAGGACTGTATCGTCATTCCTAATCTTATCAGCCATAAGCTACCCTCACCTCCTTGCTAAGCTCGTCAACCAAGCCATTAAAAGCATAGTCCGCAGCGGCTACAAATTCGCCCTGGTTGTTTACTCCCTCGATCCTGATCGTGCCCGAATGCCGGATTGTTGTCTTGCCGAGCACGTTTGATACAGCCTGTTCAATCGTAGCAAGCGGAGCCTCTATGTTCGTGCCCTTCTTCTGGTCTCCGACTACTGCCAGGAATGGCTTATTCGGTTCAAGAACCGCGCCCTTCGCAAGCGCACTCAAGCCATATTGTTTGCGGAGTTCATTGACTGCTGCTTTGTCGTTTGTATCAATCGTTCCGGCTTTCTGTCTTGCATTCAGTTCCTTCAGGTAAGCGTTAAGCTTCTCAGAATCGCTTTTCGAATCATCGAATAACCAGTATTTAATACCTTCGCCTATCTGTGAGAGACTGCTTATGACATTCAGTGTCTTCTCCTGAATCCAGTCAAAGAAATCAGATAATGCCTGTTTTGGATCGTCTATAAAGTTCTTAATCCCCTTAAAAACGTCACCGATAAGTCCAAAAGCTTCATCAAGAATGCTGCCAAAGAGCTCGAAAGCTTCCGGAACTCCTTCAGACAGGAATCCAACTACTCCGCCAAGTCCTCCAAGAAGTCCGTCTTCGTCTCCCAGGCTACTTGTTACCTCGTCAATACCATCTACTATTCCGCCAAATATCCAGTTAATGAACTCAAGTACCGGCTTCAGGATCATATTAACCAGGTCAAGGACAGGCTGTAATACCTTCGCAAGCACCTCAAACAACGGGTTAAGTATCTGTAAACAGGATATTATAGGTCTTAAGATTGTAGTTGCCAGTGTAAGCAACGGGTCAATCAAGTTAAGGATCAGGTCAAGGATTGGCTCAATCACCTTCCAGATGCTTTCCAGCAGAGGCATGATAGCTTCAAGTATCTTCTGGAGAACCGGAAGCACTGCTTTCACTATCTTTGTGATTACCGGAACTATTTTCTTTATCAGTTCCACGAATATCGGCATGATCGTCTTAACAATGTCCTCAAATAAAGGCATTAAAGCGTCAAGCAAGTCAAATATCAGTGGCAGAATCTGCTCTGCAAGGTCCATTATGACAGGCATAAGCGTTTCAAAAAGCTTTGCCATTGTAGGTCCCAGTCTGTCAAATATCGCCTGAATCTTTGGCAAGAACTGCATTATCATCTCTGCGAACTGCTGTACTACTGGTATAAGACTGTTTCCGAGCCCTGTTTTTAACGCTGCGAAGCTTTGCTTCAGGTTCGTCAGCGTATCATTAAGCTTAGCGCCTGCCTTTACTTCCTCTTCAGAGAATACCAACCCGAGTTCATGAGCTTCGTTCTTCATGTCCTCGATAGCCTGTGAACCCTGATTTAGCATTGGAGCCATCTCGGTTCCTGCTCTTCCAAACAGTTTTGTCGCTATCGCAGTACGTTCCGCGCCTTCTTCCATGTCGGCAAGCTTAAGGATCGCCTCGTTCATGACGTCCTCAACATTCCTCATGGAACCGTCTGCGTTTGTGATGGATATGCCAAGCTTCTCAAATTCTTCGCTTGTGGTATTTCCTTCCTCATCTACTCCAGTCATGGCCTTTTGAAGTGACTTCATGCCCGTTTTCATCGTGTCTATAGACATTCCTGAAAGTTCCATGGCATGATTCCATTCCTGGTAGCCTTCGGCAGATATCCCCATCTTCTGGGATGCCTTGTCTATCTCATCCATAGCCGAAGCGGATGAAGATGCCAGCTTTGTCATCCCTGCGACAGCTCCGGCAGCAGCAGTTGCAATACCTGCAGCAAACTTGGCAGCAGCTTTGACACCGTTGCCGAGTGCTTTGGCTACCTTGCCCGCTTTGCTGTCGGTATCTGACAGGCTCTTGTTGGCTTCTTTGTTGTCGACCATAATCGTGCCGAACAACTCAAATATAGAGGTTGCCATCAGATTACCTCCTTCTTCCATTTTAAATTCAAAATCTTTTCTGTTTTATCGAGTATCTGCTCTGCAGTATGCTGTGGTTCGGGCGGTCTCGTCGAATCCTTGACAAAGTTTTCAAACGTCATGAAATTTTCTTCTTTCATAAACGGGTATATCTGCACATACAGACTCCACATTTTGTCCATTTTGGCGCTTTCAAAGCCCTGGTTGATTATTTGTACCCCGTAGTCAAAAGGAAGCAAATCAAGGCTGTTTCCATACGTTCTGTAGACAAATTCTACCGTCCAAATATCAGCTTGGAGACTTTCGAGAAAAAATCCTTCCACTGCTGAACCCCGTTGTCTTTCGTGATCGAATCGATAATCTCCAACGGGTCACCATTTTCTATTTCTTCCGGTGTTCTCCCCATCACATCCGCTACAAATACATATATTTCTCTTTCAACTGACTTATCGCTTACCTTGCTCATGACTGTCAGCACCATTTCAATACCCATGTCAAGAGTGGTAGCCTTTTCGTCTCTGGTTGCTATCTGTCTCAGTTCATCTTTCACGTTCATCTTTGTGATGATCCTCGACATCGTAAATACGTCCTTAGTCACTAAAGCTCTCATAGATATAAACCTCCTTAAAAAAAATAAAGGGCAGACTTATGAAAAATCTGCCCTAATTACGCGTTTTGAGTAAATATTAAGCCGGATCAACAACTGTGACAACGATTGCCAGAGTGTTGGGCTCTGTAGCTTCATCTTCAACTTCAACGATGCACTCACCATCAGCAACTCCGGCGATTGTGATCGTTCCGCTGGATACATTAGCTGTAGCCTTTGCATTACTTGGAGTTGCAGTGATGGCTGTATCATAACCGGTAATATTAACAGTTACGGTAGCGCCTTCTTCAACTGTTACTCTGTACTTGCTGGCCTGCATTATATCCGGATAGTAGATATCGAACGGAACATCGCTCAGAGTTTCAATGGTATATCTGCCCTGGAACTTAACCGGAACCTTACCTTCATTGCCGTTCTGAATCTGCATCTGAAGGTTTCCGTCACCGATTGCATTCCTGAGCTGAAGGATTATAGGAGCATCTGATCCGGACATCGAACCAACAAAAGTAATGTTGGTAAAATAGTCTGTGGTGTCAAAATCAAGCTTTCCTTCAATATGTGTATAACCATCTGCATGAGTGCTCTTAGCAGCTCCGAGCGCAGCCTTGATAGTTTCAACAGTTACTTCAAGGAATGTGGTCTCAAGGGTTACTTCCCAGCTATCAATCTCTTCAAGATCGGCTACAACTCCCGGGATACCGTCAACTTCGATATTCCTTACAGATGCTGTAGCTGTGAAAGTGGAACCGCCCTGAGTAGCTCCGAGAAGCTTTCCTGCTGCTCTTGCGCTCTCGTAGGTATCTGTACCTACTACAAAGTTTTTGAAGATAGCGCCCTCACCCAGGAGGAGCTTCTTCTTTGTGTTAGCATTCAATCCACTTCTTAACTTGTGCATTTATTTTCTCCTTTCAGCCCTGATATGTTGCCGTGAATGACAGATTGATATGTTTTATGTCCTTGTCTTCGTCAATCACCCATTTCAGGTCACTATTTGTGTATATGGCAGCAGTAAACAACGGGTCTGAGAGAACTATCCCGTCAAGCAGTTCTTCAAGATCATCTGCCAGGTTTGAAAGAGCAGCTTCGCCTCCTCGGGTTCCCCAGAGATCAAGCTCTATCACTATCCGGATATCCGATATCACCCGCACGTCAAACACCACAAACGGGAACGTCTTCTTCTCAACAGCTTCTCGGAGGTAAACTCTTGCACATTTTGCCAGCATTTCGGACCTCAGTCTTTTACAAAATGCCATTAGTGATCTGTTGATTATCATTCGTCTCCTCCTTGATATGCCTTTTCACTGGTACCATTAAGCGCTGCTGCAGTGCCCTGCAGACCTGTCAGATATTTTGATTCGATTTCGATGATAGTCGGAATATTACGCTCAACATTAGTCCTTAAGATGGCTTTTTTCGGCATCTTGCTTGTTCCGAGTTCCTGCTCGGTACCATACCAGGTCTTGTGCTTGATCCCGACTTGCAGGTCGCATTCTTTAGCCCTGACCCAATACTGGAAAGCAGAACTCTTGCCTTTTATCCTGTTTGCCATCCTTCCGTTCTTCCGCAGACCTTTCCAGAGCTTAAAAGCATTCGTGTTACACTGTCGTGATACAAACTTACCCACGTCACGAAGAGCAGCACGGGTAAGCTCCCGGATGCTGTACTGGCAGTAATCCACGTTTGAGACGTATTTCACTCCGTCCTTATCGAATTTGACTACTGATTTCGGAACGCTCATTCGTCATCAACTCCATATACGGTTATTTCTATCTTGTTATGGTCTCTGTAAGTCCTGAGCACATTGTAGACCTTCGAATTGTAGACCACTTCTTTTTCGTCTTGGTAATCATAATAATCAGCCAACACAAACTTGAAGGTCGGCTTCAATCCGTCAGCCTGAGCCTGGTAAAACTCAGTCTGTCCGATGCTCCTGAGCTGTGCAAAGACCTGTCTATCTGTTGCTTTACGAGTCGGAATTCCATAATCGTCAGTGGTTTCGGTGTAGCTTCGAAGTTTTATTACTTCGTTATACATCATCATCACCGCCTTCAGAAGGTTCCGGATCGGGTTCCGGTTCCGGCTCCGGCTCTGGATCAGGATTAGACGGTACAAAGGTGGACTTACGCAAGCAGTCCAACTGATATTTCCAAGATTTCTCATATGCTTCCATCTCAGAGATAGTGTCAGCGTTTCGCATCTGGCAGAACGTGATGATTGCATCAGTGACTAACAGATTGTTTGTATCTGCAACCACTGCGGCATCCATCCCATTACGTTCCATTTCCTGCTTTGCTATGCTTATCTGCTGTGTCAGCAGACTGTCGAGAGCAGTATGAGATATCCTTAAAGCTGTCTTAACATCGTCTAAGATTGCCATTTAATAAGTCCTCCTAACTTGTCAAGGGCTACGGAAATCCGCAGCCCTCTCAAGGGGTTTATCTATAAGAGTCACGCTTCTTTCGTGACAGTCACAGTGTATATATTATCGCCGTCATCACCTGTTACAGTGATTGTCAGTGTGTTTTCTCCAACGTCCCAGCTTGCGCTTGACTCGTTCTCGATCTCAGTCTCTCCAACCATGATCGTGAGTAATGCCTCTTCTGAAGTAGGAGTGGCTGTAACCTTGTTTGTAGCATTCGATGTGGTACATGTATACGATGTCACATCCGAGCTAAACTCAGGCGTTAAGGTAAGAGCACCGATTGTCAATGCTGACAAGGTATTTTCAATAGGCTCCGGCGGTTCGTATGTTGATGTGACGGTCACTGTATAAGTAGTGCTTCCATCATCTCCGGTAACCTTGATTGTCAGCACGTTCTCCGAGCTGTCCGGAGTCCATGTTACATCGCTGCCGTTCTCAACTGTTACACCATTAAGCTTGATAAGCACTGTTGCATCTGAGCTTTCCGGTGTAGCGGTAACCTTATCCTTAGCGTTTGCCGTTGTGGTTGTATATGTAGTAGTTCCTGCTGCAAACTCAGGTGTTAAAGTAAGCGAGCCTATAGTCAGCCCCTTTAGGCTCTTACTTATGGGGTCTTTGCGATGGTAAGAGCTACGAAGCCCTTGCTTACCTTAACCTTGCCGCCAACTTCAACGTCACCAACAATAGTGTCCATAAGGCTTGTGAATGCGAAGTCCTCAGAAACACGTACTTCGTAAGCACTGAAAAGGTCAAGCTCGAAGTTCTTAGGATCGCCATATACCATTGTTCTCTGCTTAGCAGTTGCGCTCTGTGAAGTTCCTGCGCAAGCGGTAAGTGCTGAACAGATGCAGTATTTTACAGCTAAGCCGCCATCCTTGATGATACCGGTGTTAGGATTTGCATCAGGGATGATCTCATAAACAGCCTTCTTCTCATTGGTGCCTCTTATATCACCAAGAGCTACAAGGTCAGTCTTGTTAAGGAAGAGCACGCCCTGTCCGCCTGAATACTCATCACCGCCGTAGCTGAGCACGAGATCTCTAAGTGTGGTAGCTCCGACTGTTCCCTTGTTGCTGCCATCAAGTGCTGCTGTTACTTCGTCAACCAGAGTAGAAGCCTTGAGGTCTGCTGCGATGATTGCAGCTGTAGCCTTTGCACGGAGTGCCTGAAGAGCAAGTTTCCTTGTCTTAGCTTCGTACTGAAGAGGGCTCTGCTTCTTAGCCTGCTTTGAAATCTGGCTGAATACACCGAGGCTTGTAGGCTGGATCTCAACATATCCGAATGTAGGATCGCTTGCGGTACCGCTATTGATTGCGCTGCCTTCTGTCTGTGAGCTTGCTGTCATGCCAGCTGATACATAAGCAACCTTGTTGCTGCCCATGCCTTCGCAGTTCTCAACATATACCATATCAATGATGGAGCTTTCTCCGTCATTCATGTCATTGATGCCGCTAACGCCGGTAGGTGTTGCAAGTGTGCCGCCTGAAACAAGTGTAGCTCTCTTGGAGATTGCTGATCTTGTCTCCTCTACGCTGATAGTAGTCTTCTTCGTCTCTGCGAATGTCTTGGCTCTTTCCTCAGCCTCAGCAGTGCTTCTGGCAGGCTCAGGTGTGTTTGTTTTAAGTCTTGCGGCAATATCCATCTTCTTACGGATCTCTGTCTCTTCCTTCTCGAGTGCAGCAGTCTCGGCCTCGATCTCTGCAAGACGCTTCTCATCAGCTGACTCTACTTCCTTTGCAAGTTCGCTCTTACGGAGAGCGATTTCCTGTAATCTCTTCTCGTTCATAATGATTCTTTCCTTTCTGTGGTTTAGTGTTTGCTCAGTCTTTCGATCAGAGCGGTTCTTCTTTCCGCAAGTCTGGCCTCCGCCAGCTGTTTTTCCTTTTCCTGAGCTTCCGCCTCCAGGATAGAATCTTTTCTTGCCGAAATAACTGTATCATCATATGCCGGTATATCGACTGCGGACACATCATAGAGACGCTTGATTTTGCGTACATTCCACTGAAATTCATCCTTGTCGAACGACTCCTCGCTTATCCGGAAAGCGAAGCTCATCCTGTCTATATACCCGCCTTTGATTTCCTCATAAAGTTTGCGGCCTTCCTCGGTACCGTCAAGTCTTGCCCTGACGAATAAACCGGTGTCGTCAATGTTCAGCTCAAGAGTCTTATTCCTTGTCCTGGCCATGACCTTTCCGCTATGGTTATAGTTGAATATTACGTCTGACATCTGGCAGCCTTCAAAGGCTCCCCTGCATATCTGCTCCTTGTACTCCCTGCCCTCATACTCGAACAGGACAGTAGGGCTGTCGAATACTGAGGCATAGCCTTCAACATACAGCTCCTCGCCTTTTCCGTCTTCGGCTGCTGCCGAGCGCACCTGAAACTCAAAACGTCTCTCTGTCAGGTTCTTCCTTTCCGTCAGTTTGTTTTCATCAATCCTCTCAGGCATTATTCTTCTCCTCCCTCTGCAGGTTCTTTATATGTCGGCGGCGTTCCGGATCCTCCGGAATCTCCGTTGTCATTCTTGTCTTTCTTGCCGCTCTGGTATTCGCTCTGATCCTCAGAATCGATATAATTGAGCGATACCAGACGCTTGTCACCACCCTCAACAGGTGGATATCCCAGGAGCTCTCTCTGCTCGTTTATGCTGAGGATGCCTATTTCCTTCGACTGGGCAATAATGTTTATCCTGGTCTGGAGCGATGTTCCCATCATTACTCCGCCGGATACAGTGAGACGGTTTCCGAAGTTCTTTTCAGTCTGTGTAAAGCAGGCATTCGTCAGAGCCTGCGAAAATGCATCCCACAGCGGTTCAATAACCGA
>Ga0265300_10001200_pt1 | contig 25082 bp, 19 predicted proteins | sample AusTroGonzalo_MG_FD_193482 | JGI IMG/M metagenome (GOLD analysis project Ga0265300, IMG submission 193482) | Bovine rumen microbial communities from tropical cattle in Woodstock, Queensland, Australia - Gonzalo_03 | ecosystem: Host-associated > Mammals > Digestive system > Stomach > Rumen ...
GGGGGAGTCGGCAACGGCCTTCTGCACAAAGTGGCCAATCATGAACAAGGTGATGAACGGTACCAAAAATCCGAGGCAGATGCACACGAGCGATACCATAAACCCGCTGATTTCCAGGTTCGTGGAGATGGTCTCGGCGAGCAGGTCCTGTGCAAAATAGGCACCCGCAAGGGCTGCCGCCCACGCGAAAAGCCTAAAGAGGTCCTTGAGGAATCCGCGCCAGAGTCCGATGAGCGTGAATACAAGTACGCAGACGAGGCAGAATATGCTTATCCAGTTCATAGATTCTTTTAAAGGATGTGGATCAGCGTCGCCGCGAGTGCGGAGACAGCCGCTCCAGTGACAAGGCCAATTATAAACAATTTCTTGCTGTGGTTCGGGTAGGTCTCGGGCTCGATGGCCGACTTTTCGCCTTTTACTGCGGCGGTGACCCATTCGGCCAGATAGGGCGTGAGGTCGCGCGGGTAGGCGCGCATCAGGCGGCTGAGTTCGTCGGCCACGTCTGCGGCAGAGAGGGGCCTCTTCGAAGGCTTCTTTTCGAGCAGGCGCATCACGAGCTTTACAAGCCCCTTCGGGGTTTCCGGAGGGAACGCCTTCTTGCCGATTTTAAGCCGGCGGATGTTCTGGAAAGTCTGGTTGAGCGATTCCCCGCGGAACACGTTCTCGCCAAGCAGCATCTCGCTTGCGATGATTCCCATGCCGAAGAGGTCCGAAGCGGGAGTTGCCTCGTCACCTGCGGTCTGTTCGGGGCTCATGTACGCACCCGTACCAATCTGCGTGCCTGCCATGGTGAGCGTGAGGTCGTCGCCGTTCCGCTTGTCCACATGCGCCACGCCAAAATCGAGCAGGCGGATGCGCCCGTCCTTGTCGATCATCAGGTTTGCGGGCTTCAGGTCGCGGTGTACAATGCCCGCGCGGTGCACCACGCTCAGCGCAAGGAAAATCTCGTGGAGTATCGCCATCACGACCCAAATGGGCGGCTGCTTGCAGGCATCGAGTATCTCGCGCAAGTTCTTGCCCATCACGAATTCCATCGAGAGCGAAAGTTGCCCGTCGCTTTCTTTCCACAGGGCGTAGGGCACCACGATGGCGGGGTGGTTCAAGTGGGCGAGGATGGTCGCCTCTTGCTGAAAACGCAAAATGAACGAATCCTGGTCCAAAAGCTTTGGGACCATCTGCTTCACGATGACCATGCGGTCTAGCGATTCGTCGTGGCACAGCCATACGTTGCCCATGGCTCCGTGCCCCAACATCTGCGTCGGCTTGTAGCCGCCGATCTTTTTCGGCAGCTGTTCCTTGTGCGACGTCTTTTTTGCAGAACTGGACTTTGCTTCGGGCATTTCTTATTTCTTGTCGTTCAGGTAAATCGTGTGGTGTTTCGTCTTCGGGTCCAAATTCGGGTAGTCAAGAATGTAGTGCAGCCCGCGCGATTCCTTGCGGCGCAGTGCCGCGGTCAGAATCATCTTGGAAACCTGCAGGGCGTTCTGGAACTCGATGAAGTGGAAGTTCTCCGTTTCCTTGTTCTTGATGGCCGCCTGCACGTCTTTTTCGAGGTCTTCGATAATTTTGAGGCCCTGGTTGAGCCCAGCCACGGTGCGCACGATGCCGCAGTGTGTCCACATCATGTCTTGCAGCATGGCGCGGCGCTTCTTCCAGTAGGCAGCCTTCGTGAACGTGACGCGTTCCTTTTTGCCGGCCTTCGGGGCGGTAATCTTGTCTTTGAGGAGCTTGGAATCGCAGATGTTGTCGACGGCGCGGACAGCAAACACCACGCTTTCGAGGAGCGAGTTGGAGGCCAGACGGTTTGCTCCGTGGACGCCCGTTGCGGCGACTTCGCCGCAGGCGTACAGGCCGTTAATCTCGGTACGCGACCAGGTGTCGACCAGTACGCCTCCGCACATGTAATGTGCCGCGGGCACCACGGGGATCCATTCCTTCGTGATGTCGATACCTGCGTCGAGGCACTTCGCGTAGATGTTCGGGAAGTGGCTCTTGATATCTTTCGGGGTGCGTCCCGAAAGGTCGATAAACATGTTCGGCTTGCCGAGGCGCTGCATTTCACGGTGGATGGCGCGCGCCACGATGTCGCGGGGCGCGAGTGAGTGCAGCGGGTGCACCTGGTTCATGAACTCTTCGCCCTTGTAGTTCTTGAGGATGCCTCCGAACCCGCGGACCGCTTCCGAAATCAGGAACGGCTTCTTGAGCTGCGGGGCATAGAGGCTTGTCGGGTGGAACTGCATGAATTCGATATCTTGCAATGCTGCCCCGGCGCGTGCGGCAATAGCCATGCCGTCACCGCAGCTGTCGTGCGGGCAGACGGTGTACTGCCAGATTCTGCCTGCGCCGCCGGTAGAGAGTATGGAGGCTTTCGCGTAAAGGTCCTCGACAATGCCCGTCTTCTGGTGGATAATCTTGGCACCCACGCAGCGCTTGGCCTTGCCTTCGCCCTTGCAGATGAGGTCCTTGATGTAGCAGTTCTCTATGTAGTGGATGTTCTTGTGGTTGTGGAGTTCCGCAAGCAGGGCTCGCATGATTTCCTTGCCGGTAAGGTCCGCCGCATGCAAAATGCGGTGGTGGCTGTGCCCGCCTTCGAGGTGCAGGTCGAACTGCGTCTTGTCGGTGGGGTCCGGGGTGAACTGCACGCCCCACTTGACCAGCTGGCGTATGGTGGCGGGCCCGCTCTTGGTGAGGATGTTTACGGGTTCCTTTTTGCAAAGGCCCGCGCCTGCCTCGAGCGTGTCGTCGATATGGAACTTGAACTTGTCTGTTTTTTCGGTGACGGTCGCGATGCCGCCCTGCGCATAGTTGGAAGAACCGTCGGGCTTTGCGCCCTTCGTGAGGATAACGACCGAGAGCCCCTTTTCTGCCGCGTGAATCGCCGCGCTCAGGCCCGAAATACCGGCTCCGAGAACCAAAATATCGTACATAACCTAACTCCGATAGGAGATTTTTCTTTCTAGTGCCATAGATAGAAATTTTTGTAGCGGTTCTAGGTCGCTGAACCTGCCGAAGCGTTGTCGTGTAGTGTTTAATCTTGCTATATGCAATCGTTCATTGCATATACGATAAAATTTCATTTTTTAAATGTAAAAATTTGCGAAATTGATTAAAAAACTTGATTTTTATTGCATAAATCTATTGTTTTTTGAATTTCTGGATTGTATATTCATAAGTATGAAGCCGATTATCGAATATACCGACTATCGCAAGTACATGCGGGATTTTTACGAGGAGCGCAAGAGAACGTCTGCGTTCTCGTGGAAGGAGTTCTCGACTATTGCTGGCTTTTCCTCGTGCTCGTACATGAAGGTGGTGTGCGACGGCAAGAGCAATTTAAGTCGCGTCGGGGTAGAGCGCACCGCGCAGGCGATGGGACTTGCCGGTTACGAGGTGGACTATTTCCGTGCGATGGTATCCTTTTGTCAGGCCGGGTCCGACGAAAAGAAGAAGGCTGCATTCGAGGAGATGCGTTCCATCGCGAAGGTCCACAAGGTCCGTGTGCTCGAAGAAAACGTTTTCGATTATTATGAGTCGTGGACGAATCCCGTGCTGCGGGAACTTGCTCCGCTTATGCCGGGGGCGACTCCGGGCGAGATGGCGAAAATGTGCTACCCACCGGCAACTGCCGCCGACGTGCAAGAGACCCTGCGCTTCCTTACGAATGCGGGGCTACTGCTGAAGTCCGAGAATGGAACGTACACGCAGGCTCAATCGTATGTTTCGGGTTCTACCGAGGCGACTCGGCTCGCGATAAGGACCGCGCATCGTGAAATGGCGAGCTTTGCCGCGAAGGCTTTGGACTTGCCTGTAACGGAGCGCAACTTTAGCGGAGTGACTCTCGGTGTATCCGAAGGTTCTTATGCGCAAATTGTCCGGGAACTGGATGAATGCCGCCGAAGGATTATCGCTATCGCTACGGCGGACAAGAGTATCAACCAGGTTTATCGGGTTAACTTGCAGATGTTCCCGCTGACCCGCAAGATAGAGGAGAATACCCATGAAAAAGTTTGACCTGAATCGTTTGATTTTCCTTGCAGTCGTGGGCATTGCCGCGCTTTATACGGCCTGCAGCAACATGAGCGCCGGGGCGTCCGAAGATCCGAACCAGGTGACCGCGAGCATCAAGGGCGTGGTGGAGAAGGGCCCGTTTGTCAAGGGAACGACTGTTACCTTGTACGAACTCAACCTCAATACGTTTGCGCAGACGGGCAAGACGTTTACGGGCACCGTTGACGGCGACGACGGTTCGTTCTCGCTGGGCAAGCTGGAACTCGGCTCGCGCTACGTGCTTGTGGAGGCGTCGGGGTACTATTGGAACGAACTCTATGGGCTGAAATCCACCAACCCGCTATCGTTAAAGGCGGTCGCCAAAGTCGGGAAGAATGGCAAGATCAACATCAATGTGGGTACGCACATTACGCACAAGCGGATCCTTTCACTCGTGGAGGATGGAATGGATTTCGACAAGGCGAAGGAACAGGCGGAAAAGGAAGTCGTGGAAGCCTTCTTTGGCGACAAGTCTGGCATGGCTTTCGAAAACGCTAGCATTTTCGACGACGAAAAGCTCCTTGCACTTTCTGTGATTGTGCTGCTGGCCGGTCCCGAACCCGACGTGACCGAAATGATTGCAAGCCTTGCAGCTGGAGTGAACGACGATTTGCTTGTCAAGCTTGCCGACAAGGCCGCGCTGCGCTACAACGAGTATGCGTATGTCCGTAGGTTTATGGACCAGCATTTCCCCGACGCATTGATTGGGTACTTTGAACACTACATCATTGCGTTCTGGCAAAAGGTTTACGGACTCGGCGAGTGCAACAAGGACAAATCGGGTGTACTAGATACCGTTCGTGCCGAAAAGTCGGAGAATGCGGGCAAAGTCCTGATATGCAAGGAATTTGAACCGGAATCTGGTGTGTATCTGTGGTTAAGTGCGAGTGGCGTGGAACAGAATACGTTTGGGCTGGAGCCGGTTGAAGACGGTCATCTGGTAATGTCTGAAACGGATTCGACTGTGGCGTATGTGTATGATAATGGTAAGTGGCGTGAAGCAAATGCAAGCGAAATTTTTGTTGGGATGGGTTGCGTCAAGTCACTTGATGGTACACTCGTACAGAAAGATGGCGAAGGCAGTAAGTGCAACTGGATTTACTGTATTGAGGCTGTCAATGGGTATAGGTCGGATGGCTCGTTTGTTATGCCTGATAGTCAAGGCTTTATATGCAATCTTGGACATCAACCTACCTGGGTTGCGGCAACAATTTTTGATTACACGAAGGATGCGTTCTTTAACCCTGATGTTGAATATGGTTCCGTAACGGATGAGCGCGATGGTCGAACCTACCGTACGGTCGACATTGCGGGGATGACGTGGATGGCTGAGAATCTTACTTATGCAACAAATGGTGCTGATTGTAAGGATTCGCTTTCCATAGGTTGTGCTTATGAATGGTATATGGTAATGAATGTTGCAAAAAATGATTCTGTTGTTGAGAATACTCGCGGGATATGTATGGAAGGCTGGCACGTTCCTGATACTACTGAATGGAAAATAATTGTTGAAACTTATAATGGAGAAGAATTGCTTTCTGCAATTGGATGGTGTGCTGGTCGGAATGTGTCCGGTTTCTCTGTAGTGCCGTCGGATTATAAGTCTGGTGCTGGCTTTGCGTACAAATATAACGAGACTGGTTTAGCAGATTTTGCATCGGCTACTTATGGTGTCGGATTCTCTATAATGGAAAATAAATCAACTATTTTTGGATATTCTGTTGTCTTTGAAAATGAAGAATTTAGAATTATGCGTATGAGCGAGGAAAAATACAGTAATGGATATGATTATGCCAGAGCATCTGTTCGCTGTGTGAAAAATATGGAATAGATTTTAACCAACCACCATAAACTATCAAAAAGGAGCAGAAATGAGCTACGGAACATATTACGTTGATGACTATTCTGGAACCGATTATGCCAAAATAACGGCTGCTGTTAATGCCGCGAATAGTGCTGGCGGGGGTAAGGTCGCTTTATCCAACAGGACTTACATTATTTCGCAATCTATCGTTCTTCATAAAAAAATTATTTTTTGTGGCGTTGGGATTTCTTCTGAGATAGTGTGTTCTGCAGATGTCCCGATTATTCGCATAGATCGAGGAAACAATGATTCATCAAATATTGAAATTCGGGATATGTGCTTGTCTTATCCATCTATGGAAAGCTCATATAGTTTTCATATTGAAGCGGATAGACCCGTACAACTGAAAATTTGCGGGGTTGTCTTTTCTGGTGAAAGTCGGCTTTATGCAGGTGTTTTGACATGGGATGCTTCGTCGGGGAATAGATCAAATCCGATTGTGGCAAACTCAGAATTTTCCGCTTTTATGACGCATATAGAAGGTTGTTGTTTTCAAGACGCTTCAATATGGTTGAATGATTCTGACTCAAGGATTGTCAATAATTATATATGGGGAAATAAGACTGGAGGTAATATTGTCCCATATGCAATTCGTTTAAGTAATGGTGCCGTAAATATTTCGGGAAATGATATTGTTCCTGGAAATGGTTGTGGTGTGTATCTTGCATCTACATGTGATGGAATAAGAATTGAAAATAATTATTTTGATGGCTCATGGCCTACCGTTCATACAGGAAATGGTATTATGGTTGCTGGAGCAAAAAAATGCTTGATTATTGGAAACTCATTTGAAAATATTTATGCTGGAGGTATTTGTGCTGAGGATGCATTCCAATTGACTATAGTCGGAAATCGATTTGTTGAATTAAATAAATCTGGTTTGCAAGGATCAAATTATGATGTTAGGATGACAAGCCCTTCTGGAATTTTGTCAACGGGTCATATTATTTTGGGCAATCAGCATTATAGAGCAGAAAAGGATGGCCAAAATTATGCTGTTTATGTTGGAGATAATGTTCATGCAACAGTTGTGAATAATTCTTTAATTGATTGGAAAAGTTCAGGGGCATATGTAAAGCCTCCTTTTTGGATGACGACCGACAAGTATTCGATTCGTAAAGATAATAAGGTGACGAATCTTCAAACCGGAACTTACCCATATCATTTTGACGAGGGCGAGATTGCTGTTGTTCACAATTCAGGAACTCAGTCTATATCGGTAAATTTTGCGCCGGATTTTTCGGCGCAAGGAATAATTCCGAGAGTGCAAGATGTTCACCTTAATTTTGTCGGAGGGGCGTCAAATTCGGCAGTTGTATATAGTATTTGGGGCTTGTCCTATGCAGGTTTTAATGTGGCGATTAAGCCTGTTGATTCAAGTTCATCTTCTGCAGGTATCCTTTATTGGCGAGTTACATTGCAATAGACTGGGATTTTGATAAATTGGCGGTATTATCCGTATGATACAGGGATTTGGGCTAATTTGTGCCTAATTCCCTTTTTTTATACGAAAGCGTCGTTTTCTTTTGTTATATTTTGCCCCGACAAATTTTAATGGAGTCTACTCTATGTTAACGTGGATTAATGAAAAGGCCAAGTGGGTTATCGTCATTTTCGCGGCAGGTATTGTCGTGGGCCTGTTGGCTATGGACCGTGTTCCGAAGACTGCACAGAGCTACCCTGTTGGTGTGGTGAACGACCACAAGATCAGCTATGCCGAATTTGATGCCCGCATCAAGATGCTGCAGCAGAACCAGTTCCAGAACCAGCACCTCGAGGACGAGCAGTACGCGCAGCTCCGTAGCGACGTGTTCCGCTCTTTCGTTCGCCAGATTCTCCTGGACGAGCAGTTCGAAAAGGCCGGACTGGCAGCCTCGGTCGCCGAACTCAAGTCTGAATTCAAGACCAACTCTGCCGCCGTTCGCCAGCGCCTGGTGCAGGAAGCCCAGTACCGCCTCTTCGCGATCCAGCAGCAGGCTACCTCTCAGGAAGACCTGATGCAGCGCAGCCAGGCATACATCGCCTCGCTCCCGAAGTTCCTGACCGATTCTACCGCAAGCGATGCGGACTACGAGGCCTGGCTCGAGACTCCTGAAGCTTTCAAGTGGGGCTCCATGCTCCAACTCGAAGAAGAAATGAAGAATACGAATGTTCCGGTCAAGCAGCTCCAGACGCTGGTTGCTGCGGGTATCCACCCGACGACTCTCGAGGCCAAGTGGGCTGTCGACCGTCGCATGACCGACTTTGATATCGATGTCGCGTTCGCTTCTTCCAACGATTTCGCCGTTGCCGACGACGTGGTCGATACGGCGATGGTGAAGGGCTACTTCAACGCCCACCAGGACAGCTTCTATGTGGAAAAGGACGAGGTCAAGTTTGATTATGTGACTATCCCGGTTGCTGCCACCGCTGCCGACGACGAGCGCGTGCGCGAATACGCGATGACGATTTACTTCCAGCTGGCTGATACGTCTTCTACCGCGACGTTCGAGGAAATGGCCCGCATTTCTTCCGAAGATCCGGGCAGCGCCGAGAAGGGCGGCGTGCTTGACCAGCCTGCTGGCAATGGCGTGTATGTCCCCGAATTCGAGAAGGCCGCCCTCGCGCTTGATTCCGGTGCAGTCTCTGAACCGGTCAAGACCCAGTTCGGCTACCACATCATCAAGTGCTTCGGCAAGTCCACCGATTCTACCGGCAAGGTTATCGCCAACGTCGGTCACATCCTGCTTGTCGTGAATGCCTCTTCCGAAACCATCGACAGCCTCGAGAAGATTCTCAATGGCGTAAGGAACGAAGTGAACGCCGGTACCAAGGACTTTGCCGCTGCCGTCAAGGAACGCGGTCTTGAAGTCAAGCACTCCGGCTGGGTGGGCAAGAACGAGAACGTGGATGACCTCGGCTACCTGAAGGGCGTGACCACGTTTGCATGGCCTAACGAGAACCTCCCCGAAGAGGAAGGTGTCGTGTCGCAGGTGCTCCGCAACAACAAGTTTGTCGCTATCTTCAAGAAGGACAAGGAACTCAAGGCGGGTCAGCGTGACCTCGACCTGCATTTCGATGCCATCAAGAACAGCCTGAAGGCTCGCAAGTCCGAGAACGCCGCCGGCATCTACCTGAACTCCGTTGCCGACAAGGTGAAGGAATGGAAGGCAGCCGATCCGGCTGATTCTGCCGCCGCCGCTCCTGCAATCGAGAAGGTGACCGTCCAGAACTTCAAGGCTTCTGCCGAAGGTTACATTCCGGGCTTTGGCTATGGCAGCACGCTCATTTACAAGATGCTCAATGGCCAGAAGGTTGGCGAATGGGGCCCGGTCGTGGAAACTGAACTCGGTGCCGTGATGGTGCGCGTGAACGGCAAGACCGCTCCTGAAGATTCTGCGGTGGCATCTGCTGTGAAGCAGGAACTCGAGAGCGCGGAACGCTTCACCTCCATGACCATGTTCAACGAGTTTGTCGGAAGGCTCGAGAAGGGCACTCCGGTCGAAAGCAACCTCGACCTCTTCTACAAGGAGTAACGGAAATTCGTCGACGGGCGATTTCCGTTGACGGTTTTTTGCTCTTTTGTTATATTTGTGCCGCTTAACTGATGCCCCCATCGTCTAGTGGCCCAGGACTCGGGATTCTCATTCCCGCAACAGCGGTTCGAGTCCGCTTGGGGGTACTAAAAGGAACTCACGGAAGTGAGTTCCTTTTTTAGACCGCTCGTTCGTCGTTTAGGAAGTCGAGACCTACGGTTTCTCACTCGCTCTCGCCATCACGGCACGCTAGCGCCGTGCCGCTCTTGGCTCACATTAGATCGTTCATTCGTCATCCTCGCGTAGGCGAGGATCTTTATAGAATGTTTGCTTCGAGGGGCGCTTCGCACGCTCGCACAATCACTTCGTTCGAGTGTTCACTTTGCGAAGTGCCCCTCTGCGCAAAGAACACAAGAAAATGCTCTGGAAGGGAAAGGTTTGTTGCAAAAAATAACGCAGGAACTGCAAAGCCCTTGTGACTGTGAGTCCCTACGGGCTTTTGCGAGATTCGGGCTTGTTTTTATTTTCGGGGGTGTTTTGCGTATTTTTCTCTAGTTTGGAATACTTTTTTGGGGGAGGGGGTTGTTCGTTTTGGGTAAAATTGAGTTATTTTATTTGACATGAGGCGAATGATTGTTCCGTTACTCATGGTAGCGTTCGCTGCTTCGGCGGCGTTTGCGATTGTGAACCCTATGCCGAACCTGGTGGACCCGCGCGACAAGCAGGTCTACAAGACGGTGCAGATTGGCGACCAGCGATGGATGGCCGAGAACTTGCGTTTCAAGCTCAAGGGAACCCTCTGTTACAACAAGAACGAGTCGTATTGCGACCAGTACGGCAGGCTCTACACGTGGGCCGCCGCGATGAGGCTGGTGGATTACTATAATCACACGGTCGCGAAAGAAGCGGTGAAGAAGGTGCATGACGTGTGTCCGAAGGGCTGGCGCGTGCCGACTAACAAGGACTGGAAAAAGCTCAACTACTACGTGACCAAGCTCGGTATTAGCGACGGTGCGGGGCTGAGCCTCAAGTCGAAGGACGGCTGGGATCGCGAACTCAGGCTGCCTGCGGGTTCCGACGAGTTTGGGTTCAATGCGCTCCCGGCGGGCGAGTTCCATTACGTGGGCGAATACATGGACATGGGAGCCTCGACGCAGTTCTGGGCATCGAACGAATACGATGCCTACGGGGCGTATTTCTGGCGCATTACTTACGATTCCAGGTTGTTCGAGAAGGTGTACGACGCGAAGGACAACGCCGTGTCGGTGCGTTGCGTGGAAGAGAAATACTACAAGCCGGTTGCGCCTCCGCCTCCGCCGAATTTTGTGAAGGTCGAGGTGGTGAAGGTGCAGAGCAAGGAGGTCTACACGATTCACGTGGGTGACCAGGTTTGGATGGCGAAGAACCTCGACGTGGATGTGCCGGGAAGTTTCTGTTACGGCGGGAAGCCCGAGAACTGTGAAAAGTACGGGCGTTTGTATTCGTGGAGTGCGGCGATGAAGTTGCCTCAAGAGTACGCGGAAAAGTCGGCGCGCGATTCGGTGAAGCGGACTCATCGCGGGCTTTGCCCGTACGGCTGGCATATTCCGAGCATATACGATTTCGAGAGGCTGAACGCCTACATCAAGGACATTGACGAGGCGGTGGGTGTGGGTACGAACCTGAAGGCGCGCGATGTATGGCCGGAGTCGGACAACTCTTTGCCTGGCGAGAACGGGTTCGGGTTTAACGCGCTGCCCTCCGGTATCTTGCCCGCGTATTCTGCTTTCGCTGGGCTTGATTCGCTGACGGCTTTCTGGAGTACCGCCGAGAAGGATTCCGCATCGGCATTCTACTGGTCGATCCGTTACGACAACGACGACCTGGTGCGCGACAGTTCGGGCAAGGTGGCCGCTTTCCCGGTGCGCTGCCTGATGGACCCGCCCGGTGTGGACGAAATTTACGACAGCACCGCGCTGTATGACTCTCGCGACGAGAACCGCTACAAGACGGTGGAGATTGATGGCAAGCGCTGGATGGCGGAGAACCTGCGTTTTGCCGCTCCGGGAAGTTTTTGCTACGAGGACAAGGATATCCGCTGCCGCAATTACGGGAGGCTGTACCCGTGGCATGTGGCGATGCGCCTGCCTGCCGATTTCATCGTGAATCCTGTAGAGGGCGCGATAACCGTCGAGCACCAGGGTATATGCCCTGCGGGCTGGCATGTGCCCTCGCAGAAGGAATGGAGCGACATGATGCTCGGTGTCGCCAAGATGAAGAAGGGGAGCGTGGCCGCGGCGCTCAAGATGCGCGAAGGCTGGGTACGCGGAGGTGCCCCGATTAGCGAGGCCTCGGGCTTCAATGCGATTCCGGCGGGCGCGCGCTACAACGACGGCGAGTTTATGGAACTTGGCACGAGCGCCTACTTCTGGGAGGCGTCTGGCGGCGGCGAGAACGGGGCGGCCTACTGGAACCTCATCAACAGCAAGGACGACGTGATGCGTGCGGAAGACTTCGAGAATACGGCGTTCTCGCTGCGCTGCGTGAAGAATTCACCTGCGCCGGCGGATAGCACGAAGGCTACTCCTGCTGTGAATGCCCCTGCGGAAGGCGCCGCGCCTGCTGGGACTGCGCCGGCACAGTAAAATCCGGCGGAGAATGCTGCGTCGGGTGGAACTGCTCCGGCACAAACTGCGCCGGCTCCGTGATATTTAGAATAAACTAAGTTGTCCGTTCGCGTCGGCGTTGCCGGCGCGATTCTCGTTTGCATCGCTCTTGTCGCTGGCAGGGGAGGCTGCGGGCATCTCGCTTCCATCATTCGCGCTGCTTCCGGCACCCGAATCGTCGCCGGCGTTCGCGATCTGCTCTAAAAGCCATGCTTCGTCATGCACGGGAATGCCGAGCTCGTTTGCCTTCGTGAGCTTGCTTCCGGCGGCTTCACCGGCCAAGACCCAGCTCGTCTTCTTGCTTACGGAACCCGAAACCTTGCCGCCGTTCTCTTCGATGAGCTTGCGGGCTTCGTCGCGGTCCATGTTCGGGAGCGTTCCCGTAATGACTGCGGTCTGTCCCTGGAACAGCGTCTTTACGACGCCCTTGAATTCTGTGGGGCATCCGAGTTCTACGAGTTCGTCAATCTCCTGCGTGTAGCGTTCCGTATGGAAGAAGTCGTAGACGCTTTTCCCGATGCGTTCGCCCACATCGTTCACGTTCTGCAGGTCTTCTACGGTTGCCGTGCGGATTTTCTCCAGAGTGCGGAAGTGCTTCGCGAGGTTCCTCGCGCTGGTGCGGCCCACGAAGCGGATACCGAGACCGTGCAACAGGTTCTCGAGGCTCCTTTCCTTCGATTTCTGGATGGCGTCGTACACGTTCTGCGCGCTTTTCTTGGCCATGCGCTCCTGCGATTCGAGGTCTTCGAGCGTAAGGCGGTACAGGTCCGGTATGCGCTTGATCTTGCCTGTTGTGAGGAGGCTTGCGATGAGCGAGGGACCGAGATTTTCGATGTTCATGGCCTCGCGGCTCACGAAATGCTCGAAAAGGCATTGCACCATCGCCTTGCAGTGCAGGTTTTCGCAGCGGAGAACGACTTCGCCATCGATGTGCGAAAGTGGTTCTCCGCACTCGGGACAGTTCGTCGGGGCGGTGACGGGTTCGGCACCGATCGGGCGAAGTTCCTTCTTCACGTCGGTAATCTTCGGGATGATTTCGCCGCCCTTCTCGACGCCGACGGTGTCGCCGAAATGGAGGTCCAGTCGGGCGACTTCGTCGAAGTTGTGGAGGGTGGCGCGCTTGACGGTGGTACCTGCGAGGCGCACGGGTGCAAGGTTCGCCACGGGCGTCACCGCACCGGTGCGGCCGACCTGGAATTCCACGGAGAGGAGCGGCGTGTAGGCGCGCTCCGCCTTGAACTTGTAGGCGATGGCCCAGCGCGGGCTCTTGCTCGTGGTACCGAGTTCCCGCTGCATGGCAAGGTCGTTCAGTTTCACGACCATGCCGTCAATTTCGAAGGGAAGGCTGTCGCGGCTCGCGCCGATGTCTTCGGAAATCTTCATGATTTCGTCGACCGTGTCGGCCTTCCAGTAATCGTTCGTATGGAACCCGAGTTTTTTCAGCAGTTGCAGATTTTCTTCGTGCGTCGCGTTGTTGCTCTGCGGAATATGGTAGGCAAAGAAGCGCATGGGGCGCGTCTTGCATTCGGCGACGCTCTTGAGCTTGAGTGAACCCGAGACGGTATTGCGCGGGTTCTGGAAAATCTTCTTGCCTTCCAAGACGAACTGCTCGTTCAAACGCTCGAAAGCCTCGCGTTCCATGTACACTTCGCCGCGCACTTCGAAAGTGCCTTGCGGGATTTCGCTCGGGTCGATTTTCAGCTTCTTCGCGTCGAGCGTTTCGGGAATGTCCGCAATCGTGAGCGCGTTCAGGGTCACGTCGTCGCCCTGCACGCCATCGCCGCGGGTCGCCGCCTGTTTCAGGCGTCCGTTCTCGTACACGATGGAAAGGCTGACCCCGTCGATTTTCCTCTCGCAAATCCATTTTTTCGCCGCGTGGTTCGTTCCAGCGCCTCTCAATGCCGACGAGTCAATCTCTGCAATCCCATCCTCAGCCGCCTTCACGAATTCCGCCATCTCTTCGGCACTGTATACGTTCGCGATGCTGAGCATCGGCACGGCATGTGTGACCTTCGCAAAGTCGTTCGTGAGGTCGCTACCCACGCGCTGGGTCAGCGAATCCTTGCCACGCAGTTCCGGGTACTTCGCCTCGAGCGCTTCCATCTCCTTGAGCCCGAAGTCGAAATCCTGGTCGCTCATGGGGGAGTAGCCGTCCTTGTAGTAGAGGCGGCTCGCTTCTTCCAGTTGCTTCTTCAGTTCGAAATATCGGGTAAAGTCGAAGTTCTTCTCGTCGGTCATAAAGCCTCTAGTACGCGCTGCTCACGATAAGCGCAATCAGGCCCAGGAACATTCCGACCTTCACGGCGGATTGGGCACGTCTGTAATTTTTGCGGTGCGCCTGCACAAGCACGTAGGCAAAGCAGGGCGTGAGCGTTATTCCCGTGATAATCAGGAACAGCGGCGGGTAGTTGAAGAAAAAGAGCTTGTCCAGGTAGAATACGGGAATCGGAAGCGAAATCCAGGTAAAGAGGATTATCGCGCCGGCAAGGTGCCTTGCGGTAGCTGCCCCTGCAATAAGCGGGAACGTCATGATGCCCGCCTTCAGGTCTCCGGTCTCGTCTTCCAGATCCTTGTAAATTTCACGTGCGGTCGTGAGCAAGAACGCGAAGGGAATTGCGGGGATAATCGCCCAAAAGTGTTCCTCGGGACTGGCACATTGGGTGAAGAACGTAAGGAAGTGCTGCAGGGCGAATAGCAGGGGAGTCGTGCACAGGAACGCGACCGTCATGTTCTTCAGAAGCGGGATATGCTTGAGCTTCTTGTTGTAGGCTATCAGGAGCGCTCCGAGCAGGGCAAAGAACCATACCGGAAAAGAGAAAAACAGGACTTTCCCTACGGGGTGTGCAAAGTTTATAAAATGGTTTCTGCAAAAATAGGAGACAAGGCTATCGCCGAGTCCGCAGAGGAGCATGAGGATGGCCATGATTATCCACGTTCTGCGGGCGGCCTTTAGCGAAACTTTCCCGGTCACGAGCGGGCGTTCCGGGCGGTTCATCTTGTCGCTTTCCAGGTCCAGAATGTCGTTCTGGATGTTCGCAAACCCGATGGCGAAGGCGAACCCGAGCGCCTGGAAGGGGAGGCTGATGGGGTAATAGATGCCCAGGAGCATGTAGCCCACGACGAGGGTCAACACCGCGATGGCGATGTTCTTGGGGCGGGTCATCTTGAGGAGTTCAACAAACATTGCTTGCAAATATAAAAAGAAAAAATCCGGCTTTGAACCGGATCTTTTTAGTAGCGGGGGCAGGACTTGAACGCTGCGACCTTCGGGTTATGAGCCCGACGAGCTACCAACTGCTCCACCCCGCGTCGAGGTAGTGCCATATATAGAAAAATTTTATCAACATGTCAAGGGTAAACGTGGATTTTTTGCGAAAATACGCTAAAAAACGCATTTTTTAAATAGATGCTCGCCTCCGCGAGCATGACGAATTAGCCTGTTACACGAATTTTTTCAGGATGTGCTTGCTCGAAACGAAGTAGTCTATACCGCTGATAATAGTAATTGCGGTAATGACTCCCATGACGATTGTCGGGAATATGTGCCAGATGTCGTTGAGGCCGGGAACCAGGGCGCGCACGGGTTCTATTGCTCCGAGAAGAATGGCTACGATGCCGATTCCCTGGAGAGCCGTCTTCCATTTGCCGCTACGGCGTGCAGGCATTACAAGGCCTTCGCTTGCGGCGAGCGTGCGGAGCGTTTCCACGCTTGATTCGCGGAAGTAGATGAGCGCCACCATCCACACGGGGGCATAGCCCGTGGCGATGAAGCACATGAATATCGTCATGTTCGAAATCTTGTCACTGAACGGGTCCAGGTATTTGCCGAGCGTGCTCACTTCGCCCATTGCGCGGGCGAGTTTTCCGTCCAAAAAGTCGGTGAGCATGAACCCGAGAACCATCGCAAGCGCGAGCACCTTGAACACAAGGCTGTTGTTGCTGTAGTCGAGGTCGTTGTCGTAGAAGAACACCCAGAGGAAAAACGGCGTGAGCACGATGCGGCTCATGGTGAGCTGGCTTGCGATGGAAAGCGGCTTGCGGTGCGCGGGGTCGCGGTAGTACCAGTAGGCGTATGCGACGGTCGATGCCGAAATAAGCAGGATTGTCGCCACCATGCAAATTTGTTGGTAATCCTCGAGGTTCAGCAGGTATACGCCCATCGTGACCGTCGTCGCGAGGTTGGCGAGTTTGGACCAGCGGCGTTTTTGCGGCAACTTCTTGCCTTCGCGGAGCACTCCCAGCGAAAACAGCGTATGCGCGATGAGGCGGGCGAGGATGAACGCGCAACCGATGCCCAAAAGCTTTTCGGCGCTTTCGGAGTAGTACAGGTCGCGAATGAATATGCTCATCATGACCGAGAATTGCAGGAGGCCGTCGATCACGTTGAGCCAGAGCCTGTAATAGGGTTTCTCGATTTCCTGGCTGCGCAGCTGGTAGAGGTTCACCCATCCCATGATGAGCGCAATGAGCACGAAGGCACAGGCGGTTTTCGCCATGCCCAGCCAAATGAAAATGATGACGCAGACAAAGACGAGCGCCCGGAGTAGGCTCCAGATGCGGGTGCGCAGCCGCACGTCTGTTCTGTTTTCGCTCATTCGCAATTCTCCAAAAGTTGTATCGCGTGCTCGCGGACTGTAGCAGATTCACCGCCCAGCATGCGCACGAGTTCGTCGACACGTCCCTCGGCGTCGAGGTTCTTGACAGACGTGTACGTGCGACCGTCGACTTCTTGCTTGCTTACGGCGAGCTGGTTGTCGGCACGGCTGGCGACCTGGTGCAGGTGGGTGATGGTGAGAACTTGATGGTGCTTGCCCAGGTTACGGAGCGCTACACCGATATTGTTGCCCACTTCACCGCTGATACCGGAATCTACTTCATCAAAAATTAGCAAAGGCACGGCGTCAAGTTCGGCCATGACCGTCTTGATGGCGAGCAATACGCGTGAAAGTTCGCCGCCCGATACCGCCTTCTGGAGCGATTTTGCCCCTTCGCCCGGGTTCGGTGCCAGGAGGAATTCGATTTTGTCTGCGCCGGTGGCCGAAAAGTCCTGCTTCTCGATGCTGGTATGGAACACCGCCTTGGGCATCCCGAGCGTCTTGAGGTTGGCTTCTACGGCCTTGTCGAACTTCTCTGCGGCAGCCTTCCTGTTTTCGCTCAGGCGCGTTGCGGACTGCTGCATGGAACGCATGTGCTTCTCTGCGTTCTTCGCGAGTTCCCCGAGGTCGCTGTCTAGGTTCTCGAGGCTCTCGAGATCTTCCTTGCGCTGTGCGGTAAGCGCGATGAGGCCCGTGACATCGGTGCGGTACTTGCGCTTGAGTTTCTGGATGGTGGCGATGCGCGAATTGGCCCGGTCGATTTCGGCGGGCGAGAGCGACTTCGCGGGCGATATGCGTAGCAGTTCCTTGCACACGCTCTCGAACGGGTCCGCCACTTCGGCAAGTTCGTTCAGGCTCTCTTCGTAATGAGGAATCTTTGCGGCGAGGGAACGCATCTTGGACTGCAGAATCTGCACCTGGTCCAAGAGCCCGTTGTCGCCCCCGAGAAGCGCCTGGATGTCGTTGATGCTGTTGCGCTCCGTTTCGCCCTTGCTGGCTGCGTTCACCTTGTCTTCGAGTTCCTCCTCCTCGCCTTCGCGCAGGCACGCCTTGGAAAGCTCGTCGAACTGGAACTTGAGGAAATCCTTCTGGGCGGCGAGGTCCTTCGCCTTCGCCTGCATTTCTTCGATTTTCGCGAGAGTTTCGTTCCAGGCGTTCCACGATTCCGTGTATTCGCCGAGGATATCTGCATTGCCTGCGTAGGCGTCGAGCATCTGCGTGTGTGTACGCACGTCGCGCAACAGCAACTGCTCGCTCTGGCCGTGCATCTGGATGAGGTGCTCGCCGATTTCCTGCAAGTCGGACTGGTTCACGATGCTTCCGTTGACACGCGTGCGGCCCTTGCCGTTCTCGAGAATCTCGCGGCGGATGATGAGTTCGTCGTCGCTGTCGATTCCGAGGTCTTCTACAATCTTCTTGACCTTCGGCTCGTTGCTGATATCGAAGATGCCTTCGATTACGGCCTTGCTTTCGCCGGTACGCACCATCGATGCCTGAGCCTTGTCGCCACAGACCATGCGGAGCGCTTTCATGAGTACGGACTTGCCTGCGCCGGTTTCGCCGGTAATGGCGGTAAAACCCTTGTTAAAAGGAATTTCGGCGTGATCGATGAGGGTAAAACCCTGTATGGAAAGCTGTTTTAACATGGTGACTGTAAAATAGCAAATTCGGACTGTCAAAAATAGACAGCGCTATTTCTCGAATTCGATGACGCTCCGGTAGATGGGTCTGCCTTCCTTTTTGTACTTGCGTTCAAAACCGGTGGTAATGCCTTCGGTCGGTTCGGCGGTGTTGCGGACAATCACCTTGCAGGTGGGGAAGGCGTCGAAGGTTTCGAGCGCAATCTCGTTGTATTCCTTGTGGTCGGTACCCCAGTAGAAAATTCTCTTGCCGGGCTTGAGGCAGCGGGCCACTTCGGTAAGGAAATCGGGGCGCAGCAGTCTGTTCTTGTGGTGGCGTTCCTTGGGCCAGGGGTCCGGGAAGTACATGTGGAAAGCATCGACTGTATTATCTTTCACGCAGTCGCGCAGGAAGTAGAAAACATCCCCGCGAAGCATTGCCGCGTTGCCCTGCTTGATGACTCCGCGCTTGGTCATGCGCTCGACGGCGAATGCCGCCCAGGTGTAGTCCCATTCGCTTCCCATGATGAAATAGTCGGGGTGCTTTTCAGCGTAGTCCGTCATGAAGTTGCCCTTGCCGCTGCCGATTTCCACTTCGATGTGGCCGTTTTCGTTTACGAACATGTCCTTCCAGTTGAAGTCGAGTACATGCGGCTTGCCGTCGGGAGTCTTGATGGGCTTGCGGTCGCCGTTCGTGCGGAACACGTAGTGCCACAGGCCCTTCTGCTTGGGGTCTGCGTTCAGGTCGCGGTAGAATTCCGGGATTACGACCTGCTTTTCGACTTTCTCACTTTTTTCCAATTCTTCTTTTTCCATATTCGGTTTCCGTACGGCGTCATCCTGACGATACGAAGTAGCAAAAGGATCCAGACCTAAAATTCTTACCTGGATTCCTCGGTCTACGACCTCGGAATGACGCTTTGCCTTACATATTACACAAAAGCAACGACCTTCTCTCTAAATTTTTCGGGGATTTCTTTCGCGATGGTTTCGCGGATATACTTTTCGGAGTACTTCATGGAGAAGTGCGTGAGTATAATCTGCTCGCACTTGACTTCGTCCCCAAGTTCGTTCAGCGCGTGCACAATGTGGTCGAGGTGCGTGTGGCCTTTCTTGTGGCTCATGGGCTTGTCTTCGGGGTCGATGAACGTGCATTCGACAACGAGAACCTTCGCCTTGAACATGTCAGGTTTTTCGAGCAGGCTTTCTCCGAGGCAGTCTCCCGTGAAGCTCAGTTGCGGCTCGTAGACCTCGCGCGTGATTTCCACGCCGTCGGTGCGCAACTTGATGATTTCGTCGGCGGGTTTCCCCAGGAATTCATCCTTGAGCTTTCTCTTGTGCAGGTAGAGCGTTGCGCCCATCGCCGGTACGGAGTGCTTCACCTCGAAGGGCACGAGCACCAGGTCTTTCCGGTACCTGAGGGGAATGCGTTCGCCAGCCTTGACGGCGACAATCTCGGGGTAGCGGAACTTGCTTTCGCTTACGCCTTCGAACATGGCCTCGGCTTTGATCCAGTCCTTGGCCCCTTCGTAGATGCTCTCGGGAATGTAGTACACGCTGTCGCGTTCCACGCCCATCATTTTGCGCAAGCTGTGGTGGCGCATGAGGCAGCGGGCGTGGTCGCCGTGCGCGTGCGTCAAAAACACGTGGTCGATTGGAGTTGCTGAAAGCGGGCATTCACCCATGTCGATGCAGAAGTTCATCTCGGGGAACTGCATGTACGTTGCAAGCCCGGAGATGGAAAATCCGTAAACGCTCGAACACGAGGCCTTGATGTGGGCCTGCTTGAGGGCGTTGTGAATGTACTTGCTTTCTGTAGTCACTTATTTTACCGAGGCTTAATTTAGAAAAAAAGGAGCCGCAGGTTATGCGACTCCATTCAAAAGGTGTTGCGGCTTCTAGAGTTCTTTAGCGGCCTTGTCAGCCTTCACGATGGTCTCGAAATCTTCGCAGGACATGTGTTCGATGTTGTTACCCATGGCCTTGCTACGGGTTCTTGCGTTACCCTTTGCCTCGGGAATGCGGAAGCAGAATTCGCGCGTACCGCCGAAGTCGGTCGGGATGCCCATCTTGAAGATGCGCGTACGTTCCTTGGAAATCTTGTTGTAGCTTTCGTGGTAGTCGTAGGTGTTCTTGATCTTCTCGAGGCGCTTTTCCTGGTTGAACAGGAGCTCGTTCACGATAGGCCCTTCCAGGTAGAGCGGTAGGGAATTCTGGAAGCGCAGTTCAAGCTTGTTGCCCGTCTTTACGATGGAAGTCTCGCTCGGCTTGATGAGGTAGCGCTGCTGCGGAATGTTCTTGTACGCCTTGTTGTGTGCCTTGCGGACACCACACATCTCGCGCATATCGGGGTTCGCAACGAAGTCGATGTCGCGGCAGATGGGAGGGAGGTTCGTGGGGACTTCGAGGTCGTCTCCATTGGACGAACCGGCACAGCCGGAAAAGAATGTCAGGGATGCGAGAAACGCAGTAAGCTTGATGGCGAGGATTTTAGAATTCATAGTTCAAATATAAATTTTCTAAAGAAAAAAGCATTTCTTTTCTCAAATCTAGTGAAAAAAAATAGCAACTTTGCTCAAAATGGAGTTTTTGCTTTAAAATAAGTGTAAAAATTTGATTACAAATGAAGTTGTGTGGTTGAAAAATCCTTTTTTCTGGTCCGAGTATACGCTTTTGGATTTAAAAACCTATCTTTTATCCAGAGAGATTGACTGGGAAACGGTGAAATGAATATCTACAGTTGGAACGTGAACGGCATCCGTTCGGCGCTCAAGAAGGGTTTTGAGGAATGGTTCGCGAATACCGCGCCCGATATCCTCTGCCTTCAGGAAGTGCGTGCCGAAGAAGACCAGGTGCCTGACACGCTTCGTAACCCGGAAGGGTACTTCACTTACTGGAATGCTTGCCAGCGCAAGAAGGGCTACAGCGGTGTGGCCGTGTATTCCCGGATCGAGCCCGACATGGTGAACTACGGGTTCGACATCGACGAGTTCGACGAGGAAGGCCGTGTGCTGCAGCTCGTGTTCCCGGACTGGGTTCTCAACTCCATCTATTTCCCGAACGGTGGCTCCGGCGACGACCGCCTGGACTACAAGTTGCGCTTCTACGACGCTTTCCTGGAGAATTCGCTGCGCTGGCTTGCGAACGGCAAGCATGTGCTGACCGTGGGCGACTACAACACCTGCCACAAGGAAATCGACATCGCGCGCCCCAAGGAAAACGAGAACATAAGCGGGTTCCTGCCGATTGAACGCGCCTGGATGGACAAGTATGTGGAAAACGGGTTCGTGGACACCTTCCGCAACCTGCACCCCGATACGCGCGAGGCCTATACCTGGTGGAGCAACCGTTTTGGTGCCCGTGCCCGCAACGTGGGGTGGCGCCTGGATTACGCGTTTGTCGACGAGGGGCTTGTGCCGAACGTGCTGAATTCCGAAATACACGCCTCGGTGCAGGGTTCGGACCATTGCCCCATCAGCATCGAGCTGGAACCGCCGTTTGCGCCGCTCCCGATAAAGCCCGCAACCGCCGAAGGCGAAATTTAACCTACTCGCAGTCGAGACATGTCCATTCTACGGTTCCGGAACCGTAGTTGTTGAAACGTGCCCGCGTGTAGCTCTCGATATCGATGAGGAACCCGATTTTGCCCGCATTCTTGGTGCAGCAGCTGTCGCAGTCGCTGTCGGCGCATTTGTCGTATACCACGGCATCGATGGTGTGACCGTTTTTGCGGAGCCTGAACGTTTTTAGTTTATACGTGTCAAAATCCTTTTCGTGGATGGCGATGATGTTGTGCTCGCTGACCCATTCCTCGGTCTGCTGCTCGTCGAGGCCAGCAAACCAGCCTGCCCAGGTGCAACCGTTGTAGTCTTCGCATTCCTCGCTGCCGGGCTCGGGCCAGGAGGTGTACCACGTGAGGTTTGCCTTGTTCCAGACCGTGTCCGATGCGGTAGCGGAACTGCTCGACTCGAGAATGGCTGGAGTATCGGAACTGCTTGATTCGGTAATGACAGGCGCGTTGGAACTAGACGAGTTCTGCCCGGGATTGCCGGGCGCGACGGAACTGGAAGAGGGTGACGCAACTATGGAGGAGGATGATTCCTCGACGGCGGGCAGGGGAGAGCCGCTGTCTCCGCAGGCAACAAGCATAAATGCTGAAACGAGGAAAATCTTCCTTTTCATAAATCCTCCAGAGCGATGTAAAGGCACTTAACTGTGCAGATATTCCACGATGGCGTCGTGGATGGTCGTGAACACTTCGCGCAGTTCTTCTTCGTCTTCTTCCAGGAGCGTCACGCGGAAGCCCTTCAGGTCGGTGCAGAAGCTGGTACTCGGCACCACGCAGATGCCCTTCGCGCCCAGCAGGTAGTACACGAAGCGGTAGTCCAGGTTCGTGGTCTTGCTGCACCATTCCTCGACCTTCTTCTTGATGATCGGGTTGTCAATCTTCAAGGTCTGGTGGCTGTTGAGCGTACCTTCGCGGAAGATGATGGTGTTGTAGAATGCACCGTAGGTCGGGTTGAAGTAAAGTTCCGGGATGTCGGAAAGAATCTCGTTGATGATGGCACTGCGGCGGCCGATTTTCTCGTTCAGCGCGGCGCGGTGTTCGGCAAAGCGCTTGTCGCCCAAAACGCGCGGGATAGTCATCTGCGGGAGCGTAGTCGAGCAGACTTCCACCATCTTGGCGTTGTCGATGGCGCGGCAGAAGGCATCGAACTGTTCGTCCTTGTCGCGGTTGTAGTATTCAGCCCAGCCGCAGCGAGCGCCCGGCCACGGATATTCCTTGGAAATACCCTTGAGGGCGATGCCCGGAACGTCGCCGATGTATTCGGCAAGTGCGTAGGCGTGGGCGCCATTGTACGTAATCTTGTTGTAGATTTCGTCGCAGATGATGAACAGGTTGTAGCGCTTCGCAATATCCACGATCTTCTGGAGGATTTCGAGCGGGTAGACCATGCCGGTCGGGTTGTCCGGGTTCAAAACGAGGATGCCCGCGATGCTCGGGTTGTACTTCACCTTGTTCTCGAGTTCTTCCAGGTCCGGGTACCAGTGGTTTTCGGGCTGAAGGCGGTAGGTGATCGGAGCCGTGTGGGCGTGGGCCGCTTCGGCGGAACTGTGGGTAGAATATGCCGGGGCGGGTCCGATGATACGCGTGTTCATCGAGAGCAGGCCGTAAATGGTGGCGATGGCGTCACCGAGGCCGTTGAAGAACAGGATGTCGTCGACGTTGATCTGGGCGCCGCCGAGCTTGTTGTTTTCTTTCACCAGAAATTCGCGGGTCTCGAGCATGCCCTTGGAGGGGCAGTAACCGTAGCTGCGGTTCGTCTTGGCGAGGTCCACGACGATATCCTTGATCCAGTCGGGAATCTGGCACTTCTTTTCAATCGGGTCGCCGATGTTTTCCCAGTGGATGGGGAGGCCGAGTGCCTTGAGCTGGTTTGCCTTCTTCACGATCTCGCGGATTTCGTAAGAGAGTTCCTTGGCACCTTCGCTCAATAGTCTTCTGCGCATTTTAAGCTCCTGTATAGGTATCGAAAATTCTTCTTTTTGCAGTGTAATTATAGCATAAAAACGATCAAGAATTTTCGTTGTTCCTTGTGGTTAGTGGTTAAAAATGGGGTAAAAAAATAAAGCAGCCTGTTGCGGGGCTGCCCTTGAAACTTTCAATCTGTTTTTTCGCGCTATGCGTTACAGACGCCTGTTTCTCTGGACAGCCCCATAATAGCTCGGGCTGCTGCCGGGCTTGCTGCAATCGCTGCTGCGATGATGTTCTGTCCAAAGATTTTGTTCATGTGCCTAAATATACTTTCTGCTGTTTAAAAATGTCAAGGGGAGTAGCCTCTTTTTTTAAGAAGGTGCGCTGGATATTTTTCTATCTTGAACGTCATGACGCACGGAATGATATACGACCCGATCCGGGGGAAAGATGTCCCCGACACGCCCGAAGAGCGTGTACGCCAGGCGACCATCCAGTTCCTGCTGGACGTAGTCAAGGTGCCCGCTCACGTGATCGCGGTGGAGTTCGGCCTGTGCGCCATCGACCCCAAGACGGACGACCGCGTCGATATCATGGTCCACAACTTCCGCGAAGGAGCGCCACTCGACAAACCCTGGCTTTTGGTGGAATGCAAGGCTCCGGACGAATACACCTGGGAAGCGCTGCAGGTGCAGCTCAACCGCTACCTGAAGGTCCTTACCCCGAATTACGTGATGCTCGCGCTGGGCGATACCGTCCGCTTTTTTGCGCTGGACAAGAAAACCTTGCGCTTTACCGGCATCGAAAAGCTTCCGGAATACAACTAAAAAAGGATAAGCCAGAGGCTTATCCCTTTTCAGAGTTTTTTCTACTGCGAATCGATTACTCGAGGTCGCGATCGAGGTATTGCGCGTAGTTATCGATTTTCTGGCATGCGCCCTTGTTGTCGCAGCCATAGTATTCTTCATCATCCCTGCAGTAGTAGATGGTGGTTGTTTCCATAACGTCTTCCGTGGTGTACGACGAGCACAATTCGCTAATTCCGGTCGGAGTGGAGGGAGAACCCTTCGGAATTTTGGTGAGATCCGAGTGACGTGCGCTAGAGATCGAGGAATCGTCAGCGGCGGTACAACCAGCAAACATGGAAATCAACAATGTTGCAGCACTTGCGAAAATAATCTTTTTCATAGTCAATTTCTCCTGTTAGAAGTTGAGGAAGGCACCGAGGTTGGCGATCATGTCACCACCGTTAAAGCCGGTGAGCGGGTTGTTGTAGAAGTTGTTGGCGATAGAAGCTTCGAGAGCGAAGTTCTTATACTGG
>Ga0265300_10001210_pt1 | contig 24904 bp, 16 predicted proteins | sample AusTroGonzalo_MG_FD_193482 | JGI IMG/M metagenome (GOLD analysis project Ga0265300, IMG submission 193482) | Bovine rumen microbial communities from tropical cattle in Woodstock, Queensland, Australia - Gonzalo_03 | ecosystem: Host-associated > Mammals > Digestive system > Stomach > Rumen ...
GCATAGACGGTCAGCTGGTGGATCTCTACTACGACACCCATTACCCGCCCAAGCAGCCTTACCCTCTGCCCCAGCAGTCGCTCGCGGCAGTCAAGATGCCTCTGCAGATCAATCACATGACAGCGGCGTTAGGTAAGTTGCATATAGGTATGACTACGGATGCCGTGCACGCCGGATATCTGGACTTGATGCACACCAATGCCCGCATCACGAACATCGTGAATGCTCCGGGCAGCACGATGCACGCAGCGCTGACCACGCATTTCGCTGGCGGAGGAGATATACGCGTGACAACGGCTATGAAGGTCAACGAACGCTGTGCGCTCACCTTCGATGCCGATCTGACCAATGTCAAGGGCAGCAGCCTCACATCCATAGCCAAGCCGCTGTATGGCGTAGAGATAGGCTGTAACTTCCATAGCATATCTACCCGTTGCCACGGGGATAAAGATACCTTGGGCGGTACGTTCTGTATGCGCTACGACTCACTCAGACTGCATGTGGATGACAAGGGACCGGTCAAAGAACTGTCGTCATTATCCGGACTGATCAATGCCTTTGCTACGGTGGTGCTGTTTGACAAGAACCCGCGTTTCCCCGATCAGGAGCCCAAAGCATTCACCGTCAAAGCCTCCTACGACCCGATGCAACCTTTCCCCGCATACTTCATAGCGGCTATCGTGGACGGGATGGCACAGACGGTTATGCCGTTCGGACTGGGTAAGGGCATCATGAACAAGAAAAAACCGTAAGCTGCCAACTGATGTTTCAAAAGTGACGCAGAAACAGGCATATTGATAAAAAATACTGCAAAAATTTGCATAAGTGAGATTATTTTTGTAATTTTGCGTCCGCAAAATATGCGTTGACACACAACAGATATGTTTTTACAGATACTCAAATCGAAGATTCACCGCGTGCAGGTTACCGAGGCTAACCTTGAGTACGTAGGTAGTATAACTATTGACCAGGACCTGATGGACGCTGCGAACATCTACGCCGGCGAGCGCGTGCAGGTGGTGGACAACACCAACGGCGCACGGATCGAGACCTACGTCATCGCCGGTCGCCGCGGTAGCGGATGCATCTGCATCAACGGCGCAGCCGCGCACCTCGTGCATGTCGGCGATACGGTGATCATCATGGCGTACGCCCTGATGACGCCCGAGGAGCAGAGGTCTTTCAAACCAGCGATAGTCTTCCCAACGAACAACAAACTCTAATCGGGATATCGACATCTCGATATATCGACATCTCGAATCATGAATTTCTTCGAACTGCAATCCTCTCCCCAGACCGTCGGCCCGCGTGCCGGCGTGATCCATACGGATCATGGGGATATACTGACGCCTATCTTCATGCCCGTCGGCACGGACGGTTCGGTCAAAGGTATTCACCGCCATGAGTTGGAGGACGATATCCATGCGCAGATCATCTTAGGTAACACCTACCACCTCTACCTGCGTCCGGGCACGGAGATCCTCAACCGCGCCGGAGGCCTGCATAAGTTCGAGGGGTGGACGCATCCTATACTGACAGACTCCGGCGGTTTTCAGGTATTCTCGCTTACTGACTTGAGGAAGATGACGGACGAGGGCGTGAAGTTCAGCAGCCATATTGACGGACGTAAGTTGTTTTTCACACCGGAAGGTGTGATGGACATCCAGCGTCAGATAGGCGCGGACATCATGATGGCATTCGACGAATGCTGTCCTGGGACGGCAGACAGGACGTACGCCACGCAGTCGATGGAGCGTACGCACCGCTGGCTCGATCGTTGTATAGCACGGTTCGACAGCACGGAAGACCTGTACGGTTACAAGCAACATCTCTTCCCTATCGTGCAGGGCTGTACGTACGCAGACCTGCGTCAGCAGGCTGCCAAGCGTCTGCGCGATCTCGACCGCGACGGTTACGCCATAGGCGGCCTGGCGGTGGGCGAACCCGAACAGACGATGTATGACATGATTGAGGTGGTCAACGATATATTGCCTGAGCATAAACCCCGTTACCTGATGGGTGTCGGCACGCCGTGGAACATCCTCGAGGCGATCGAACGCGGCGTAGATATGTTCGACTGCGTGATGCCAACCCGCAACGGACGCAACGGAATGATCTTCACCATGAACGGCGTGATGAACCTCCGCAACAAGAAGTGGGAAGACGACTTCAGGGAGCTCGATCCCTCGGGCACATCGCTCGTGGATCATGCGTACACGCGAGCGTACGTACGTCATCTGATTCATGCGCAAGAGATGTTAGGCTTGCAGATACTGAGTATTCATAACGTAGCGTTCTACCTCCATCTGGTAGGTGAGGCACGCCGGCATATCTTTGCCGGTGATTTCCACCAATGGAAAACCGACCTCATGCCACGCTTAAAACAAAGACTGTAGTTGAAGAAGATAGACCTGTATATCATCAAGAAGTTCCTGAGCACGTTCTTTCTGTCGATCGTACTCATACTGAGTATCGCCGTGGTGTTCGACCTCACGGAAAAACTCGATGACTTCTATGAGAATCAGGTTGCGCTGCGCGAGATCGTGTTTGACTACTACCTGAATTTCATCCCGTACTATCTGGATATGTTCAGCCAGCTGTTCATCTTCATCTCGGTGATCTTCTTCACCTCGAAGATGGCAGGTAACAGCGAGGTGATAGCTATCCTTGCCTCCGGTGTGAGCTACGAACGGTTCCTGCGTCCGTACTTGGTGACGGCTGCGTTCCTGTTCGTCTTCACGTTCGGCTTAGGCGGTTGGGTTATACCGCGTGCGTCGGAGAAGATGCTTACGTTCACGGACAAGTATGTCGAGAAGTTCACCCGCGAGAGTATGCGTAACGTGCAGATGGTGGTGGATGAAGGCACGGTGCTGTATATCGAGAGTTTCCAGATGCGCACGAGTGTCGGTTACCGGGCAGCGCTGGAGCACTTTGACGGCAAGACGCTCACGCAGCGAATAGTTGCTGAACGCATCCGTCACGTCAAGGATTACTCATGGCGTCTGGAGAACTATACCGAACGCCGGTTTGAGGGTATGCGCGAGACGCTCGTGCAGGGGCAGACGATGGATACGATCATACCAATCCTGCCCGAAGAACTGTTCATCACTGCCGAACAGGCGCAACAGATGACGAATCCGGAACTGTATAACTATATACAAAAACTCCGCGAGCGCGGAGCAGGTAATGTCAAAGCTTTTGAAACGGAGTGGTACACGCGTTTCGCAGGGCCGCTCGGCGCGTTCATCATGACCTTGCTCGGCGTGACGCTCTCCAGCAAGAAAGTGCGTGGCGGCATGGGTAAGAATCTGGGTATAGGTATCACCTTGACAGCCTTGTATATCTTGTTCTCTACCGTCAGTACGACCTTCTCGGTCAGCGGCGTGATGTCGCCGTTCATGAGCGTCTGGCTACCGAATATTATCTTCCTGATTATTGCATTCGTACTCTATCTGCGTGTCCGCAGGTAGGCTACAGAAACGGATTAAACCGTTGCTCATAACCGATGCTCGTGGGCTCGCTATGTCCGGGATAGACCTTCGTCTGTTCCGGCAGTTGCATCAGGTAATGCAGCGACTCAATGAGCGTGGTGTAGTCGCCGCCAGGCAGATCGGTGCGGCCGACGGACTGCCTGAACAGCGTGTCGCCCGAGAACAAAACACTGTAGTCCGGCAGGTAGTAGCATACGCAATCCTCCTTGTGTCCGGGTGTATAGAGACAACGGATCGTCATATCCGCATAGTGCAACTCAGGCTCATGTTCCCCCGTCAGGCGCTTCAGATAACCGTAGTCCACAATCTGTGCCTCAGGGTAGGTCTGCTTGATCCACTTCAATCCGCACACATGATCGGGGTGCGCGTGCGTGATCAGCACAGCCGCTACCGTCAACTGCTGCTGACGGATGTAGTCGCTCACGGCTTGCTCTTCTCCCGGCTCATACATGCCGGCATCGATGATCAGGCACTCCTTCCGCTCCGGCAGATGCGCAACGTACGTATTCTGCATATACGGGTTGCACACAAAACTATTGATAATCATAGTGGTAAGTAGATTACATGTTTTCCTTTGAACCACTCTTGCGGGAACCAGTTGCTGACTGGGGTCGCCTCTACGATACGCTTGTAGGGCGCAGTCTCGGCATCCAGCCCGCCGCCTTTGAGGGCTATCAGCCCGTTTGGCAGAGCGTTGTGCTGCCCTGCGTGACGGATATTCTTCCGCACGAGTTTTACCAGATCGGGCAGGGGCATCACGGCGCGGCTGACCACGAAGTCGAACAGTCGTTTCTCGTCCTCGGCGCGCTCCTGTATACACTCGACGTTCGTCAGTCCCAACGCTTCGGCAACGGCTGAGGCTACCTTGATCTTCTTGCCGATGGAGTCCACGAGCACGAACCGGCAGTCGGGGTAGAGTATAGCCAGCGGTATACCGGGGAAGCCTCCGCCTGTACCGATATCCATGATGGTTGTGCCTGCGCTGAAGCGGATGAACTTCGCTATTGCCAGTGAGTGCAGCACGTGGTGTTCGTACAGGTTGTCGATATCCTTTCGGGATATGACATTGATCTTCGCGTTCCAGTCACGGTAAAGAGCATCAAGCTGAGCAAACTGCTCAGCCTGACGCTCGCTTAATTGAAAGTATTCAGTAATCAGCATTCAGCAATCAGATTATTTGATCAATCAGCCAGATTAGTGAATACATTCTGTACATCCTCATCTTCCTCGATGCGGTCGATGAGTTTCTGTACGGACTCGCGCTGTTCGTCGGTCAGTGTCTTCGTGTCGTTCGGAATACGAACGAACTCGCACGACTGAATCTCGAATCCGTTGTCTTCGAGGTACTTCTGCAATGCTGACGCCTGGTCGAAGTCCGAGTAGAGTACGATGGTGTTCTCCTCCTCATCTACGCCAAGTTCCTCGACGCCGAAGTCTATGAGCTCGAGCTCCAGTTCGTCCAGATCAATGCCGTCCTTCATCGTGACGGTGAAGCATGCTTTCCTGTCGAACAGGAACTGCAGCGAGCCCTGTGTGCCGAGTGTGCCGCCGTGCTTGGTGAAGTATGAGCGGATGTTCGCCACGGTACGCATGTTGTTGTCCGTAGCGGTCTCCACGAAGATCGCTATGCCATGCGGACCGTAGCCTTCGTAGTTGATCTCCTTGTAGCCTTCGTAAGACTTATCGGTCGCCTTCTTGATAGCGCGATCGATGTTGTCCTTCGGCATGTTCTCCTTCTTGCACTGCTGGATCAACGTACGCAGACGCGGGTTGCTGTCCGGATCCGGACCGCCCTCACGGGCTGCGATGGTGATCTCCTTGCCAAGTTTGGTAAATGTACGGGCCATATGACCCCAACGTTTGAGTTTTGTCGCTTTGCGATATTCAAATGCTCTTCCCATTCGTGTTCGGCAATAGGTCGCACTGGCTGAGCGCACCGCGCTCATCGGGGCTCCCTATGCCTCCACTCTTCGGTTCGAGCGCACTACGTTAGCGCTCGCCCCGAGGATGGAGACCCTCTATGCCGATTGAGAGGTTTTTATGGTTTAACAATATTTTTTAGTTCTGTGGTGCTGTAGCCGGGGCAGCCGCAGTGGAGTCTGCGGGCTGCACGGCATCAGGGTTACGGTCGTTGATGATCTCGTAGTTCACTTCCTCGAAGGTGATCTTGAACTCTACGCGGCGGTTCTTAGCGCGTCCGGCCTTCGTGTTGTTGTCTGCGATAGGCACGGTGCTGCCGTAGCCGTGTGCTGTGATACGTGACGCATCGATACCTTTCTTGATGATGTAGTCGCGTACGGCGTGTGCACGTTTGTCTGACAATGTCATATTCACGTCAGCCTTACCTACATTATCCGTATGGCCTTGTACCTCAATGATATAGTCCGGATTCTCTTCGAATACCTTGACTACTTCGTCGAGGATCGGGTACGACTTCTTGAGGATCGTAGCCTTACCGGTCTCGAATTGGATACCGGTCATAGCTTTCTTCAGGATGTTCGTTACGGCACGTTTGACTTGCGGACAGCCCTTGTTCTCTTTCACGCCCGGTACGTACGGACATTCGTCGAGGTAGTCGGGCACGCCGTCGAGGTCGGTATCCTTGTCACAACCGCAACTATCCACATGCTGACGTGCGGCATAAACCGTGCGCGGGCACTTGTCGAGGTAGTCGGGCACGCCGTCCTCATCGAGGTCGAGCGGGCAACCGTGCTCGTTGAGGTAGTTGAATGCCTCTTGCGGGGTGTTCGGGCACTTGTCGAGGTAGTCAGGCACGCCGTCGCCGTCGCTATCCTTGTCGCAGCCATTCTCATCGACGTATGCTGCAGCTTCGGGCAGGGTGTTCGGGCAGTCGTCACGGTAGTCAGGCACGCCGTCCTTATCGGTGTCGCGTGTACAGCCATTCTCGTCCACCGAGGTGCGGGCTTCTTCCGGCGTATCGGGGCAGAGATCCATATAGTCGGGCACACCGTCAAGGTCGCTGTCTTTGTTACAGCCGGAGGCATCGACTAAGCCGTATGCCTCTTTCGGAGTGCTGGCGCACTCGTCGATGTAGTCAGGTACTCCGTCGCCGTCGGTGTCGGCCGGACAGCCGAAGGCATCCACGCGGATGTTACGCGGCGTCTTGGGACACATGTCGAGGTTGTCGAGCACGCCATCCTTGTCGGCGTCGTACTTCTTGTTCGTGCCCCAGACGATAGCGAAGCCGAAGGCTACGTTCACACCCGGAGTCTTGTACGGCAGGTAATACTGCGGCTTGGAGCTGTTGGTGAAAGCGCTCATGTCAGCGTACGAGCAGGGAACAAAGTCCGTAGCCAGCGTGAGCATGATACCGTCGTATGGCGCAAAGCCCAAACCTACGCCGATGTTGCCGCCGTGACCGTTAATGAGCGAGTAACTGGCTGCGATGTTGAACCAGTTCACCGGACGGAAGAATCCGCCGATAGTCAGTTCCTCGTACAGCTTGTAGTTATAGAGCTTCGTCTGCGAGAGCAGGGCTACACCCACGCGGTTCTCCCAGAACAAACCGTCTATACCTATATTTAACCGCGCGCGTGTCATACGTGCGTAGCCGCCGGCGCCGGCTTCCGTTTCGAGGGAGTTGACGTAGTTCCGCAGGTTCTCGCTGATCTGGTTGCCGATAGCCTCGGTGTTGATCTTGCCGTTTTCATCGGTCTTGAGCTCGATCGTACCTACACCGTTGAATGCCATGTCGCCCTTCACCTTACCCTTGACGGCATTCGTCCAATAGATGAAGCCGAGGTCGTTGATGGCAGCGGAGATCTGCAGGTACTTGATAGGCTTGTATGTAAAACCGAAGTCGATAGCAGCACCGTAGCCTGCCGGGCGGATGATCGACATGATATTGCCGCTCTTGAGCGGTGCGGTGAACGCTGACATGCGTTTGTCGAAGTTCTCTATCAGTCCCTCACCTTGAGCGGGCAGCAGGGCTGCGGGATCGAGTCCGCCGAACGTGGCGATACCCAGGTCGCCCTGCATGTTGATATGTGCTTCAGCGCCTTTGTCCGTCGTGCTGAAGGTGAACTTGTTGATGTTGATGTTCGCATTAGCCAGACCTACGAGGAACTTCAGCTTACCGCCGATCGTCCACTCATCATTCAGCGGACGGGTGTAACCGCCTGATACCTCCATGTACGCCTGCGCTGACAGACTCAGACCCGACATTGTCAGCGGCTTTGTCAGGTCGATGCCTATAAACTCATCGCTGATGAAGGTCTTGGCGATACTCTTGGGGATATTCAGTCCGGCATCGGCACGCAGGTAGATGCCTCCGTGGAAGTACCCACCTTTCTTGGTACGTGCACCGAAGCCGAGGATCGTGGTGGTCATATCCAGGTTGTTCAGGTTGTTCGTGTGCAGTTTGTTCAGGAACTTACCTGTCTCACTTTGGTTCAGCGCGGTGATGGTCTTGCCGTTCTTGGTATAGATGTAGTCATGTAGCGCCATGGAGTTGTTACCAACCCACAGGCTGGTGTAACCCAGCGGCGTGAATACGATATATCCGCTGCTCACTGGCATCAGGGCGGGGTTGAAATGACTACGCATTGGCGCATTCTCGAGGAAGTAGAGGGTGTTTACCTCCTGTGCCGTGAGCGCCATGCTGCCCGTGAGGAGGGCGACGCTTACTGCGATGGAACGAAATAGATGTTTCATTATTCAGTCCTCCTGTTGTTATTTGTTGTTTATGTTGCCGAGTTCCAGATTAAGTGTGGCTTGCACGTCGGCAGTCACGCCAACCTTGATCGACAACTTCTTGTTTGCAGGGAATGCTGACTCCTTAACCTCATCGCCCATGTGCATCAGGAAGCGCATCGCGCGCGTCTTCGACAGTTTCTCGAAGTCCTCGGTCTTAATGCCTACCACCGCAGTGCTCTTTGTGGCCGTGATATCTGTCAAGCTCTTCATGTTCGCACTGGCAACCTGGATGTCCTTCAGCGGCTTTTGCGAGAGCTCCAGCACCTTGTTGTTCTCATCGAGGAACTGCATATCCAGCAGCAGCTCGACGGGTATCTCGTTGGTGAATACCAGATACAGTGCGGCGTCAGCCGGACCGATCTCCTTGATGAAGCCGTTGGTCATCTTCGCTATCGAGTCGAGTGAGGCTTTCTCCAGCGATACGTCTTTGATCGTATCGGCGTAGGTGGCATCCAGGCCGGGCTTGAAGTTAAACGGCATCTTGAAGTGGAAGTCAAGCACGAACTGCGTGTTCTTGGTCATACGGAACTGCTTGATGCCCTTTGCCGTGGCTTCGCCATGGTTGATCTGCAATTCGTACTTGTATGCCATGTCAGTTACTTCCTTCTCAAAGAACCGGTCAATAGCGCCGTTGGTGGTTTGCTTGTTCAGTAGCACTACGCTCTTCACGCTGGTGTCGTACGGCGAATCCAGCGGAACCATGTTATTCAGCGGAGCGGTGGTTGTCTCGCTGCCGTTCCAGAGTGCTGATGTGTACTCGTCTTTCGGGTGGATTGCTCGGATGTAGTAGAAGTACGTCTGCAGCGGCATAGCTATGCCGTAGGTAAACGTCATTGTTATCTCCGGATCCTTGGCTGGCATAACGAACGGGTAGTCGCCTGGCAACTTGATAGGCACTTCCACTGAGCTCTCGTCACGCGTCTGGTCGCTGGGCTCGAAATAGCCGTACACTGCGTCGTAGGACATCATCTCTACCTTGAAATTGAAGTGGAAGCCCGAGGCGGATGTTACAACTACGTCTTCGCCTGTCTTCAGGGTGATGATGAACGTGATACCTGCGGTAGCCGGGATGAGTATGTTCTCCTTTCCGGGCGGCAGGGTCGGGTCTTTCATCATCACGAGCGTGAAGTTGTCAATCTCTACATCCACATCGGTATTCAGATGGAATCCCGTGAGCTCTTTCTCCATCTCTGTGCGGCGGAACTGGCTACCGAGCCGGATGACCACCTTATCGATGTCGTCATCTGTGATGCCGAGTCCCACGGCGCTGATGCGTGTGGTGAACAGTGCTTTCTCGATTACCACACTGTCGATGCGCTCGTTGTCCAGGTCGGAGTTCATACCTTTGTTGAACGAGATCGTCAGCGGGAACTCCAGCGGCGTGGCGACGCCTTTGTTGATCTTTGACACACCTCCCGGAATCATTATGTCATCGTCATATACACCGGCGTAGTTGGCGAGTTCGATCTTGTGGAACTCGCGCTCGTGGTGCTCGTCGATGGTCATTTCCAATAGTCCATCCTCATTGATGTGGATGTCGGCTTCCTCGCCGAACGCTCCCATCATGTTTGCGAACGATGTTGTCAGTTCGCCGAGTGGCAGACTGAGTTTTGCCTTCAGCTTGCTGTCAATGTTCACGTCTTTCAGATCGACATCAGCTTTGCAGCCCGCCAGCCCTATCCCCGCGACTATCGCGAAGAACAGGTAATGTAATGTTCTCTTTTTCATAAATGATTATTGTATGTTGTTATTGTTTGTTATTTCTCAAAAGGTAGTTCATCTTTTGGCTTGATATGATCTATAGCCCGCTGGTTAGATATGACCGAGTGCCCCAAGCGGTGCTCCACATCTGCCCGTGCGTTGCGTGCGACCTCTGCCCCGTCTTTGGCTGCACCGACAGCCTCGACGATGCCTTGTGTTTGGCGCTCACGGCTCAGGTCAGTAGCAGTCTGCTCTGCGAGGGCATTAAGCAGTAATTCCATATTCGTCATGTTGTCGCGCAGGTTCTGACTTGTCAGTCCTTTGTATTCCTTATACTCGCGTGTAGTCATTCCGCTCCAGATCTTGCTCATTAGGTCAGTAAGGGCTGCGAAATGCTTTTCTTCTGTCAATCCGCTACGTTTCCATTCGTCAGTCAGCCCTTTGCGTATCTCTATGGTCTTGATGCGCTGGTTGATCCAACTTTCCGAATACCCGAGGCGTGTATAGTCTTTGATAGCTTGCTCGATGCTTCGCTCGGGGTCTTGCATCTGATAGAATCGCTCGCTACCTACACGTGCCAACCATTGTTTGATAGGCTCAGCTTTCTTGGATGGTATAGACTGTATGATTCGTAATGTGCTCTCTAAATCAGCAACATCCGTTTCTCTCATTTTCCCATCAGCAGCTGGTAATTTCAACCGCTTACAATTTGTAAGCAGTTCATTTGCTCCTTCATCAGCAAGACGTTTCCTAAGAACAGCCCAATATGTGCTTGCGCCACGTGATGTCTGCTGTTCAGTGAGAACTCCTATAACATCTACAATGGAAAAGTACCACTTCTCAACGACATCATCCCATAAGACGCGAATCTTGGCATCATCGAAAGCTTTAACCAAATCGTGTATAGCCATATTATAGTGTTTTTGTTTACAAACAGAATGTAACTATTTGATTTTCATAAAGTGCTTACAATTTGTAAGCAGTTGGTTTTGTTCAATTGGTGACAATTTATCACCGACTCATATCCTTCAGCAAGAGGTCGCTTCCGCTGTGCTGCGGCGATTGCGCAAGGCAATCGTCGCGGCAGTAGCGGCAGCGAACAGCAGCAGTATCCACGGTTCGCCGATGGGGGACTCATCCGACTGCCCGGACTCTGCGCCGTGGTCGAACCCGCGGCGCAGGTTACCTTTGGGGCCGTTCCCCTCTTCCTCGTCTGAAAATGGGGTAGGAATCTCTCCTGTTTCCATCATTATAGATGTTGATTGCATCTGCAGATAAGTGTATTGAGTTTGTGGTGCATCTACAGCAGTCACTTTGGTCTGGTGCATGCTGCCTGTCGCCTGCATGGCGGAGGTAGATTGCATGGGCAGATATTTGAATGTGGCATTCATGTGCATGCTAATCATCAGTAAGCTTGCTACCAGGATCGTTGTCATATATTTCATGGTCTTCATAATCGTAATCTCATTTAAAGTTAAACAATCACTATTACCATAAAATTACTCTACGCGGGCTCCGCGTGCGTCATACATCTTTCCATCGCGTACGATGTACAGCAATCCGTCAATCAGCAGTTTGCGCACGCCATTCATGGCGTCGTTACCTGTGCTCTCGACATCCGTCGCTATATGCTGTATCGGTGATATCTCCAACAGGAAGCGGTCGTTGTACGTACCGGCTTCGAGCGAAACGGTATAATCCAGTGCACTCAGGCTGGTGCGGATGCCGGTCTCGGTATCAAGCAGTGTTACGCCTACGCCCTCTGTGCCCTCTGGGATAGAGAATGTGTAGTCACCGTCCGTGGTGATCTTCACGCCTACCGGCACAACGGTTGTCTGCTCCGACATCGGCAACACATTACCGGCTGCCTCGGTGAGCGAGGCCTGGTTGTCGGTGACAGAGGTGATCATCGTATAGATGTTCGCCTTGCCGCCGTTGAACTCCTTGCTCAGGTCGTAATTGAAGTCGTAGCCTGTTGTGACAAACTCGTCGTCAGTCAGACGTACGAAAGCTTGGTCGGCTTTCTGCTCACCTTGCTGCAACTCCAAGCGGAATTCAATGTTTGTCGGTGCATCTTTCTGGCGTGCCACAACACCGGAAGGTGTGGAGTTGATTTGCGACCAGTAGATGGATGCTCCGGCATATTGTACCATATAGGAGTACATCGGCTTGAATGCGAATGTGGCAGAGGTCGTTACTGACAGCGAGTTATCCGTTGAATTCCATTCGTACAAGTACGGGAAACTTGCCGTACTCCAGTCAATCGTTCCGTCGTCATCACTCCAGTCAATCGTTGCACCGCCGTTTGTTACCGTCAGGTCTCGATTGTAATTAGCGAAGCCTGGTACACCGATACAATGCCAGTAACTATCTTTCTTTGTGCGGTCATCGCCTCCATCGAAGCGCGGGCCAATGGTGCACTCGTAACCTGTTTGGTCAATGGTGACTAACTTGTTGGTCGCTTCTATATCGTTAACATTTCCGTTGGACGGGAAGTAAACGTACACATCTTGTACGTCATTGTTCCAGATAGACGAGCTCTCGGTCATCTCATCGAGGTCGAGAGCGAGGATATAACCCTCATTTGCCTTCATCGTGAAACTGCTACGTTGTGACGGCATTACGAACTTCCAGAACGTTTCCGTCTCAGCCCAGAAGCCGTTCGCTGCGCGCTCTTTACCATCGTAGTATTCGATGATCCAGTGTGTGCCGTACGTACCGAAGCCGAAGACGTCGCTGAGTTTGACATCGAACGGGAACGAGATGTAGAACAAGTCGCGTTTGTACCGGCTCCATCCTAAGTTGCCATGTCCGCCCTCTTTCGATTTGTTGTTGACATTATACTTGTTGAATTTCATAGCGCCATACACGGTCTTAACTTCAGATAGCGCACCATTGGCGCCGAATGTGATCTGCTGTGCGTCGCCTTGTGCCTCGCGCACAATCATCAGGTCGGCGTTAATCTCAAGATCGGTGTTGATAGCGCCATCCGGCATGAAGGCTTTCATCAGACGGTTGGTCTTGAAGTCATAGACTATACGGATTTTGTATTTTTCCGTATCCGAACCTCCTAACAGCAGGTCGGTCGTCTCGGTCGAACGGGCACCTTCTTTGCCGTAGAAGTACTGGATTTCGTCGTTGAACTTCGCTGTCAGTTTGATGCGCGCACCCGGTTTAGCTTTCACGGTGGCTTCGTAGATCCAGTTCTGGTCGTCGGTGAAGTTCATCTCATATTCGTTCAGTCCCGTAACTTTTCCGCCTGCGGCAGTGGTCAGAGCTGTTCCGGCTTCGTTGAACATCTTGTCATCACCTTCCAGTACAAGGAATCGGTCGGAGACGATGGACGATCCGCTGATGTATGCGCGGCCGGTTTTGTTCGATTCGTAGTACCACATGAAGCGCACATTGCCGTTAGCCTCGATCCACTCGTCGGTATAATCATCGTCCTCGAAGTATTCCGTCAGGCAGGGGCTGTAGTCGTTGGCGATACAGAACTTGATGTTCTGACCTTGGTTGACGTAGCGCATAAAGTAGTGTGAGTACGGACCGAATTTGCCGCCGTGCGTGAGTGAGTACTCTGAGTAGGTCATCGTGTTCGTGCCGGAAGTCTTATAGTTCGACCAGCCGCCGTCCGATGCATCCGTACGGATGTAGAAGTTGCCTACATACCCTCCGACAGACGCAGCCGAAGCAACCTTGCTTTCGTTTTGCACAACGCGGAAGTTGTAGATGCCTGTGCTGGGAATACTGCTTAGCGAAACATCGCTTTGCTTCGTCCATGTCTGTGCTCCGGTGGAAGGATTGATAGCCGTACACTTCTGCAACTCTACTGTCGCACTGGCGCTGTCGGCTTTGTTGATGTAGAACGAAACGGTATCTACCGCATTTGCTGTAGCCTTGATGACGCGTGATGCATGGAACCAACTTGCGTCATGCTTGCTGCCCGACCAAGCCGCACGGTCTTTATATACCAATCGCCAGTCGTTTACGGATACAGGGTATGTTACGTTCACCATCGGTTTACCTGTGCCGAACGAAACGGTAAACTCGTATTCGCCGGTTGCGTCAGTGTGAATACCGCAACGTGTGCCGTTCTCGGATGCACCATCGGTCGTGAAGTCCCAAGGCAGGGTTGTCGTGCTTGCGTAGATAGTACCCGTGTTGGTGTACCAGATGGCATCCGAGTTCTTGGTATATTCCTTGTGCAGCATAATGCCGTAGGTGTAGTTGGCGATCCCGAGGCTCACTGTTGCCTTGAACTCAAATCCACCTGCAATGCCGGCTTCCAGCAATACCGGTGTGCCGGTTACGGCTGAACCGCCTGAACCTTCTCTGTACGTGTTAGCGTATAGTTTATATCCCGGATCGGTGGAGTTGTATTTCATCCAGCAACCTGTGCGGTAGTATGTACCGCCGTTACGCGTCTCGCTGTCGCCGTCGTAGGGGATGAACATCGTTGCCGAAGGATCGAAGTCACCGCGACCGAGGAACTCGCCGGCATTGAAAGCAGTGTTTGTTCCTACATTGTCAGTAGCAGCAAATCCATGGTTGTCAAACGCAATGTTTCCTTTCCAACCTGCATAATTGCTTGTGACGTAAGCATCAGGTATGCGGCATGAGAAGATGTCGGATGTACCTAACTGCGTCATTTCGAAGTAGGGCTTGGTGTTGTTCGATGGCACGCTTTTGCCACCAGCTGTTACCCAGTTGCAGTCGAACGTCACATACACATGCTCCCAGCCGAGGTTGTTCTTGAAATATACGGTCGGGATTGCGGTATAGTTCGCAGTGATAGTTGTGGCTGCTGATGCATTGACAGTGGTCGTCGCACTGCTGGCGTTTCCAAAGGTAGCGTTCGATCCGCTCCAGTTGGCGAACTCGTAGCCCACAATCTCCGGTGCAGAAATATCCGCCGCTATAGCTGTTGCTGAAGCAGTTGTTGATGAGTTGCTGCGCAGTGTTGCACCGCTGCACTTGTATTGGATGGTTACATCGTAGATATCCTCGTACTGAGCATACAGTGTGTGGTCACCCGCTGTGCTGACCAGTGTCGATGCTGTAACCAGTGTGCCACCGCTACTCAAAGTGTACCAACCCTTGAATACTTTGCTTGCATGAGTCATGCCGCTCGGTAATTCGCCGTACGCTGAACCGAAGGTAACCTCTTTGCTATCCGGCGTGCTCGCCGTACCGCCGTTTACGTTGAAACTTACGGTGTAGTGGTTGGCGGTATAGTTGGAATAAACCGTTGCGGCAGCGTTGATAGTTGTTGTATACGACGAAGATGTACTTAGTCGTGTGCCGCCGGTCGAGTTGTTATACCAACCCTCAAAGGTATAGCCGGACAATGCTGTCTGTGCAAAGGTTACCGATGTTCCTGCCTTGATCTTTGTGCCGGAATTAAATGCCGTTGTGTTGTTTATCTTAGCCGTTACGGTACTTCCGCCCGTACGTTTGCCGAAATTTACGACATAGTTTGTCGGGTAGGTTACGCCTAACTTGTGTGTTGATTTGTTGTATGCAAATGTATAGGAGCCGTTAGGATAAACATCCGCTTTCAGTTTGATGTTATTGGAGCCGGTCGCAAGTGATACACCACTTTCTGTGGCTGTGAATGTCTTGTTTGAATGTCCGTACCAAACAGCATTGTCAATGACTTTGAATTCGTAGTTTGTTCCGCTACCTGTAATAGTTACTGAATACGTGCCATCATTGCCGGTAAAATCCAAGTTCGTTTCCTCTGTCCAACTGTTGAAACCACCGGAAACGGCATATACTTCAGGGTAGGTTATAGTCAACGACTTCGTGGAAGTATTGAAGTCAAATGTGTACGTACCGGCAAGCGTGGTGCTCAATGTACAGTTGCTTGCGCCGCTTGTAAATGTCTTGCTGCCGGAAGCGCTGTATGTGCCGGAGTTACCGTAGTACACGCCTTGGCTATAAATCTTAAACTCATAACTGTAGTTGGCCTCAAGTGTCTTCGTAAAACGTACATTTGGCGATGTGTTCCAACTAAACTCATTGCCCTTTGTTTCCCAGCTGCTCCATCCGCCCGGGATGAACCAACCTGTGCTGGCTGCGTTTGTTTCGAGAGAGACCGCAGTGTAGTATTTTGTTTCGTTTTTAGTCGTAGTTGTCTCATGTTCAACCACTACCATTTTGCTATCATACACTAAATTGTTGTCGCAGTATACACCTTCAGTCTGCCAGAAATTGCCATAATTATCTTGCTTATCTTTCGTGAAACAAGCGTAAGTGTATGTGTAAATATCAGGGCACTCATATTCAAACAATCCTGTCGAACTGTTGTAAGTCATGGCAGTCGGATCATTTACATAGTTCGCGCTGTTGCGTGATGAACCTGCACCATCTGTTCCCCAATAATTGTTGGAGTAGAACGTTACATACGCATTTGCCCAGTTCATTGTATTCTTGAGATACACAATAGGAAGTTTTGTCCAGTTGGCTGTAAGTGTCTTGTTTCCTGTTGATCCGATAGGAATAGAAGTCACAGAACTGCCTCCTGATGTCCAACCGGCAAATTTGTAATGTGCCTTGGTCGGTGTGCCAAGTTCTATGGTCGCAGTCTCAATAGTGTATGAACTCGGAGCACCTGCAAAGTTCGTTGCTCCATCCATTCCGGCATAAGTGATAGTGTACGTAGTCGGCTTTGCGTTTGCGGTTACTGTAACAGAACCGTTGCTAACAGTTACCGTTGTAGTGGCACTTGTGGAGGATGCAAAAGAACCGTTAGCAACAGGGTCTGCTGTCCAATTGTTGAATTCGTATCCCGTTGCAAAGGCTGTTGCAGAGATAGAATAAGAATTACCTAATGTGACGGGGCTTGTCGACCCAGATACTGTTGTAACATGAGTTCCTGCTGCAACGGTAAGAGAGTTAACCTGACTCCAGTGAGCATAGAGCGAGCATGCTGCATCCTTAATCCATTTGCCGTTGGAATCGGTATAACCGTCAACACTTGCAATCAGGTTGCCACTTGCGTCGGATACTTGTGAACCTCCCGAGCCGGAAGCAGTCCAGTAACCAACAAGATTCCAACTTGTTCGCGAAGCATGACTAGAAACATCCAATGCTGTGCTTCCATATGTGGCTGTTGCAGAGCCATTGCCCTGATATTCCCCATTATCATCCAACGTGATAGAATATGTTTTTGCTGTCCATTTGGCGTAGAGATTGTGGTCTGCACGGACAATCCATTTTGTAGATGAATTTGTGTAGTCGGTTTTGGATCCTAACCATGCGCCAGAAGCATTGATGATTTGTGTTCCACTACCACCGGATGAGGTGTAGTATCCGCCAAAAGTGTAGCCTGTCTTGGTTGGCACGGATACGCTAGTTGGACTTTGCCCATAATATGTGTTTTGTGTACCTGTGCCGCCACTGCCGCCATCATCGTTCAAAGTGATTGTAGGGGCCGCACAAGTAATAGTGATCTTGTTTGTAGAGATGGTATATGTAACAGTCACATTTCCCGCCATTGCCGGTTGGAACTTTACATTGCCATCATCAGAACTTTCCGAATATACGTTGCCTTGAGCAGTCGCAGAATAATTACTATGCCCCCAAGAACTTCCCCAATTGTATGTAGAAACCTTGAATGTATGATCCGCTTTCGTGACGCTGCTTACTGTCTTACTGAATGTTCCAGCAGTACTATTCCAAGTCATTTTGGTGTCGTTGGCAGTCGTACTCCATTCTGTTCCGCACCAACCGTTTCCGGCAAGATAGAGAACCATCGCAGAGCCAGCCGTATATCCTGTTACACGGACGACATTGTTGGATGCACTAATACTAGCTACAGAAAACTCATTCCAAGTCTCAGTGTTGCCGGAGTTTCTTCTTTTAAAGTACATTGTTCCTGAGGCGGTCGTTGTACAACTATACCAGTGGTTTCCCAAAGAGGTGAAGTTTACGTCTGCAGAACCGGTCCACACTTGGAATTTTGCACTGGAACCTTCCCAATCCGTAAAATCGCCTGTGTAGAGATACAATGTGTAGCTCCACGCTGTGGTAGCATTTATTAAGAGCATTGCTCCTAATAATACCAGTGTTTTCCATTTTCTACAACTCTCCCCGAGTTGAATAAACCAATTCGTTTTCTTAACCCTTAAAAGGGTACGATTAGCTTCGCTTTTCATCGTATTATGTTTTTTATGTTAATATTCGATTAAAATTTGAAAGCATCAGAACGGAATACTTCCCACATCTGGGAATATTGCTTGTCACCAATGCATTCGTTCCAATCACCATATTCCTCATGATTAGTATTGGAGACAAAAATGCAAAAAGCAGTTTTTACATTTCCTAAATCCTCAACGTATCGTTGGCACTTTATCTCATCTTCCTTATACTCTTCTATTGAAGTGTTGTCGTATTTGAGTTCTATAGGAATATCTTCTTCTCCCACGTGCACGATAAGATCCGGCCTCAGAATGCTACCATCCGCCATAGTCACCTCTTTTTCTTCCTCTACATCAAAACCTCCTTCTCTTAACTTGGCAGCAAGATTTGAGCGCATATGTGCCTCATCCTTATAACGTCCTATTCCGCTTCCGTCAAGGAATTCTTGAATAGCATCATTGAGCTTCATCTTTTCTTCTGAATGATTCATATATATCAGAATTTTGGTGTGGTTAATTATCCTTACTTCGGTTGGTTGATTTGCTCATCCAAATTTTTCCAGAGTGAACTAGTTAATTGGCCTAATCCCTTAACAATATCAGCGAACCTCTTGTCAATAGGTATATATATCATTTGCCCATCAATGTGTTCTATCTTCCACGCATCGTATTGCTCATCTTCAAAGTGGAATACTTTGTTCCCTAAGTCTGTCGCTTGTCTTTCAATTTCATTATCTGAATATAGATTGCGAAGGAGCTTTATAGTGTTTAATGTATAGTATATCTTGGTTCGCATCTCTTTAGAAATCTTATTTGTTGTTATAAGTTCTGCAATGATGCTTCGTAGGCTTTCTATTATTGCCATCTTTTGCGTAAACTCAAATTGTCGCTGTTGTAATTCTCTTGCCGACTTGTTACGTTCAACCTCTGCATTTCCGTACACTATAGTCAATTTGTAGAATACATATACATTCAACCCTGTGAGCAGCATTATTCCTAATCCCCAAAAGAAATCTCCAAAACCGCCCCATTCCGCATTGCTATTTGAGAAGGCATTTGGGAAATTTGGCTTGTATACTAAATACCAAACAACAAATAATATGGCTGCTATAATAGCGAGTGCTATGATTATTTTATAATTACTCTGTTTTTTCATTGAAATGTTAATTTAAATCGCTAATGTTATCAATGAGGTAATTAGATGTTGCTGTATATATAACGATATGGTGGATACGCAGTTTCTTTAAGCCCGTAATCGAAATTTGATGGGGCTACATTTGTTAATAATATGAAATAGCATTCACCAACCCTTTCGTAATGCTCCTTGCAATATGTTAATTTCTCAAGATCTTCGTCTATCTCTTTTCTATCTTCTTCATTAAATTTCAGTTCGATGAGATGTATGTGATTGTCGTCAATCTTAACCATTAAATCTATACGCCAAAAAGCGCATCCGCTCGCAGGATCTGAATTAATCATGAATTCTGTCTCAACTTCAAGACCATGTTCTCTTAAATAAGCAGCTAATGCGTCACGAAAATCGCTTTCAGTTTCAAAATTGTTTCCATCGCATGAACTCATCATGAATGTTGGTAGCAATATGCTTAAACTCGGTTTCATTTTACTCAATGCTAATTATTTATATGTTTGTTTTCCACTTTTGCCCTTTTGGGGGTTGAGTATTTTAGTTTTGTCTTCAGTTTGCTTTGTTATTTGGTGTCTTCGTCAAATGGCAACTCTTGTGCTTTGACTTCCTCAATAGGGTGAATGTAGTCGCTGGCTTTTATTGGTGAAACAACACTTTCGCCTATGGTGTTTTCCAGTTGTTGACGCGCAGCCTTAGCAACTTCACCGCCTTCCTTGGCAACCTGCATGTTCTGCCCCATCGTCCTCGGATTCTTACGCTTGGATATTTCCGTTGTCGAAGCTTCTGCCAAAGTGTTCAATGCCAATTCAATGGTTGACATGTTGTCTCGCAGATTCTCTTTCCTTAGCCCTTTGAACTGCTTATACTCTTTAGTGGTTTTGCCACTCCAAGTCTTTGTGATTAAGTCTGTCAGTATTGCAAAGTCCCGTCCTTCTTCCAAACCAGCTCGCTTCCATTCGTTTGTCAGCTCATTGCGCGCGTCAATTGACTTTACGCGGTTGGCAATCCATTTGTCCGAGTAGCCTTGTTTCTTATAGTCGGCAACAGCCTGTTGAATGGAGCGCTCCGGATCAATCATCTGCTGTATTCTTTCACTTCCTACCTGCGCTAACCAGCGCTTCAGAGGTTCGGCTTTCTTTGATGGTATAGATTGCACAATACGCAAAATTTGCTCTAAATCAGCAGCATCGGTTTCGCGCATTTTCCCATCAAGAGCTGGCATCTTCAACCGTACGATTTTTTCGTACGTTTCATCTGCGCCTTCTGATTTCAACTGTCTTTTCAGATCTGTCCAATAGCGTTTCGCTGCTGAACTTTCAGTTAATACTCCTACTACATCCACCACGGAGAAGAAGTATTTCTCCTGTTCATCGTCCCACACAACGCGTATCTTCGCGTTTTCGAATAGTTGTATTTGTGTTTCTTGTGACATGTTGTACTAATGTTATTTTCCCCCTCGCACTTTCTGCACTTTTGCGTTTTGTTTTTCTTGTGTCTTTATGTGTTTGCGTGCACTACGTATATATGTACGCACACAACAAAAAGCCTACAAAATTACAAAATATTTTGTAATAATGCAAGTGTTCGTGCAATTTTTTTGCCAAAATAAGGGAAAAATATGCCGTTTTTCAGCAAAATGGCGGTTTTTAGGGGCGCGAAATACTCATTTTTAGTCAAAAATTGCCCAAAATGATTCCAAAATCTTATAATTTGGCAGCCATGGCTGCCGAATTTCAACCGTGCAAATGGTTTGCGGTTAAACTATTTCACCACAAAACCTGAAGTTTGAGGTCACAGATTGTGACTTCAAGTTTATAAACCGCTGTTTATGATGCCATTTTGGCACCTTGCATGTTAGCGTTTGGCTTGGGTAAATTCGGACAATATTTCTGCTTCGAATTGGCGAACGGTCATTGCTGTCCCATTAAAACAGGGACATCTGCTTATAAAGCATTGTATTTAAGCTTTTTGTAATACGTCATTAAACAAACGGATTTGGTTTTATTTATGTTTATCGCTTTTTATGGGGTCCCCGACGGACGCTAACAGAGTGCATCCGGTGGGGAGAGCGGCGCACATCCGAGTAACTTCCCTTAAAACGGGGTATTGAGGCGCTTACGAGGATAGTAACCGCGATGTGGCGATTATACCGAGGTCGATGGGCACATCTTCCGGAATTGAGCAAGGGTAGCGCAAGCTGCTCTTTGTAGGATCATATTAGACCCAAGTCCGTCACCAAAAACCTTTGAAAAAATATCATTATTTCCAAGATTTTTTAGACGCAAAAAAATACAGCAAATCGGCTAAATACAAGAGCAGAACAGCAGTTTTTGTGTCAGAATATTTGAAAATAATAGAAAATCTTCAAAAATACAATAAAATATTTGCAAGATTCATTTTTTTTTTGTATCTTTGCACCCGTTTTTGTGCGCATGCACCACAAGGGCGCACACACATATACACATGAGCAGATAAATTATGACGAAAGAATTCTTTTCATTGATAGGTCAGCCGGAGTTTCCTGATTTTCAAATTGTGTCACCACTGGTGTCAAAATTGTCCTGGTCTCATTATCTGATAATTACCTCGTTTGTGTAGGAGAAGAGAATCATCCCACCGAGCAATGAGCGAGAAATGAACGACATAAAAAACGAATATTTCTAAAATCACGGGATATATACATAGTATATATAAGGTATGGTGGGATACGTGATAACCAGGTAACGCATAGGGGATACCTTTGGTAATGATTAAGAATGACTAAGAATCATTAAGAATCACTAACGATCGCGTCGGCAATAAGCTCGCAAAGGTCCATACCACCCTGCTAAATGGACAGGCGACTTATGCCTTCGCTCTCTCCACCGAGCGCACTTCGTTAGCACTCGTCGGGGACCCATATATGAGTAGTGACGGATGGATAAAAAAATGACATGACAAAGTTGACCAAGTTGACCAACTATAGACGAACTTGGTCAACTTGGTCAAGATGGTCAAGCAAAAAAATGATATGGCAGAAATGGCAGAAGTGGCAGAAGTTATGCCAGAAATGCCACTTATGCCACTGTAAAAAATCAAAGGGGAATAAAAAAGAAAAAAGAATCATAAAAAACACAAGGATATGGCAAAGGTATTCCAAATTCTCGTACCGGACAACACTTTGGTTTCGCGTATTATCAGTTGTGAGAATCAAGTAACGGAATTGTTTGTAATTGATCGGGCAGACAAAAAGTTTGTAGCAGAAAACGCTGCAGAATTAAACAAGCCGGCTTTATATATTCTCGTAAATAGAGATAAGCGCCAATTATATGTAGGAGAAACCGACGATTCTCTTAAGCGTTTGCGTAATCATGAGGCAAAAGATTTCTGGAAAGAGGCGATAGTCTTTCACTCTACTATAGACACACTTTCTACTACGGAAGTGAGATGGTTGGAGGCAAAGACGTATGAAGCCTTGAAGAATCTTGGCTTCTACGATTTGTCCGAAAACAAGCAAGTACCGCAAGAGCCATCTCTGAAAAAGAACCAGATCTATACCTTGGAGCCTATCTTTGAAGAAGCGAAAAACTACATCTGCGCTGCAGGTTTTGATATCTTCTTGAGGAAGAAAGAAGAAAACGCAGAAAGTGGTAAATCGCAAGCCGAGCCTGTAAAATCGGCAGAGCACCTTTTCTATTGTAAGCATAAAGAGAGCAAGGCAAGTGGCCGTTATGTTGAAGCTACCAGAGAGTTTGTGATCTTTGCGGGTAGCACCTTACGCGCTGGTGTGCGTCCGTCCATGCAAGCATCACTGGTGAAGAAACGCGAGCAGTTCATTGCGGAACAATGTGATATCGTTAACGGCAATGCTGTTTTGCGCGCTGATTATGTGGCTTCCTCACCCTCTATCGCCGGAGCACTCATCCTCGGCCGCAACACCAACGGTTGGACTAAGTGGAAAGATGCAGACGGTAAGACATTAGACGAGGTCTATAGAAAGAAATAAAAAGCAACAAAATGCCCTTAAACTCATATTATAGTAACACAATCCATGGATTCCTGAAAGAAGATCCTAATCAATTGGATTTAATTCTCAAAGGAGCTGGTAGCAATCAGCCTGAGCAAGTAAGAGCCTGGGACGAGGAGATTGAAATACTTCAGTCTGCTCTGTTACCATTTGAGGATGAAGAGGGCCGTGTTATATTCGAATACACTATCCCACGAATGGGTAAACGCATAGATGTAACTGTCTTGCTTCGTGGGATTATTTTCGTTCTGGAGTTTAAGAGTGGAGCAAAAGAGTTCTTGCGTGGCGATGCAGAACAAGTTATGGACTATGCTTTGGATTTAAAGTATTTCCATGAAGAAAGTGCTAATGTTCCTATAGTGCCCATTCTTGTCGCTACGAAGGCGAAGGAATCAGAGATGGTTCTTCAAACATCCTGCTATAGTGATCAAGTATTTACGCCAATTCTTAGCAATGCTCAATCTCTTGTTCCTACAATACTAAAGGTATCCGAGGAAATCAAAAGTGACAGCCTTAATCTCGCAGATTGGGAAAGGAGTAATTACCAGCCTACGCCCACTATTATAGAGGCTGCGCGTACATTATATGCAGGCAACACCGTTGAGGATATTACTCGGACAGAAGCTTCCGGAAAAACTCTTAAGCGAACCACAGAATTCGTCAAACGGGTAGTAAGAGAAGCTAAAGAACGTAACGAGAAAACTATCTGTTTTGTCACAGGAGTTCCCGGTGCTGGAAAGACGCTTGTGGGGCTTAATATAGCGTTCTTACTTGACAAAGAGTATCGTAAAGACGAAGATGTGGATAGTGTGGAAGCGGTATATATGTCCGGTAATGGACCTTTAGTTAAAGTGCTACGAGCCGCTCTTACAAATGATAAAATAGCACGCGACAAAGCGAAGGGAAAGAAAACGAAGAAAGAGGATGCCGAACGAGAAGCAAGCACTAAAGTGCAAGGCATATCGGACTACCGTGAGCGAATGCTTAAGAAACTAAAAGTAACTGAGGATCATAAGATACATGGTGAACTTGCAATAGATCCCAACAACTCCAAGTGGACAGAAAGAAACGGGCACGCAGAGCCTGAACATATCACTATCTTTGATGAGGCGCAACGTTGTTGGAATAATCCCAAGATTGCAGATTGGTTACATCGAGGAGGTAGTTATGGCAACAAGATGAAGGTTGATAACTTCCCTATGTCGGAAGCGGAATTCTTGATTTTGTCACTTAATCTGCGACCTGACTGGGCAGTAATCATTTGTCTTGTAGGCGGTGGTCAAGAAATCCATGATGGAGAAGCCGGTATTGGAGAATGGATAAGGGCCATCAACCAACGTTTCCCAGAATGGCGAGTTTGTATCTCTGACCAATTGAGAGGCGATGCATATGAAAAGGGGAATACCCGTGAGGAGATAGCTCAAATTAAGAATCGTGATATTTATTCCGAGTTGCACTTATCTGTAAGCATGCGTTCTTTCCGAGCAGAACGTTTGGCTAATTGGGTTGAGTATTTACTTCATTTCCAAAGGGAGAAAGCCCAAAACGAATACAAAAAACTATTTCCTAAATATCCTATTGTGCTCACGCGCGATTTAGAGAAGGCAAAAGAGTGGTTAAAGCAACATGCAAGAGGCTCTGAGAGATACGGCTTAATCGTATCATCTAAAGCAGCAAGATTACGTCCTCTGGCTATTGATGT
>Ga0265300_10001212_pt1 | contig 24888 bp, 26 predicted proteins | sample AusTroGonzalo_MG_FD_193482 | JGI IMG/M metagenome (GOLD analysis project Ga0265300, IMG submission 193482) | Bovine rumen microbial communities from tropical cattle in Woodstock, Queensland, Australia - Gonzalo_03 | ecosystem: Host-associated > Mammals > Digestive system > Stomach > Rumen ...
TTTCTTTGGACAGTAGTGCCATCTGTATAGAGATCCAGACGTGTGACCATGAGTTTGCCATCCACCTCCTTGAAAGTGTTGAACTCAGTGATCATCATTTTGAAGGTGGGAGCATTCTCCATACCTTTTGGTGTAAGATACATAAGGTATACCAAGGAAGCGACATTCCCTTCCACAGTCATTTGCATGATGGGCCCCATCTCCATGATGCAGGCATCTCGTTGCAGTTTCATACTGGCTTGATAGTCACGAAATTTCTGTGGAGTGTCACCAATAGCCATGATGGTGGCATCAGGTAAGTAGAGATCATCCGACCATTTCAGCCATTCTTCATAATCGGGATGCCATGTGCCCCAAACTTCGTAGAGACGTTGCTTGATTTGCTCTTGCAAGTTCTGTGGTTGCTCCTTCTTCGCTTTTGCAGCAGCTTCCATTCGCAGTTGCTTGCTGTTGTCTTTGGTCACATTGCTCACTGTCCTTGCATTGGTGAAGATTTCTGTCATAATTTGATCGCTTGTTGCCTGATGGTTGCATGCAGCGAAAAGCAGGCTTGATGCCAGCATTGAAGTGTAAATAAACTTTTTCATATTCATTTCTGTATTAAGTTTGATGTTGCAAAATTAGGTGGTTTCAGCCTTATTCATGTGTTGGATAAGAAGCAATGATTGTTCTAAAGGTAGAAAACTATCCTATTTCTTGGTAGATGTGAAATTATTCACTATCTTGCGAAAGATTTAGATAAGTTAGGATTATGAATGAGGAACTGATGATTGTTGATAATATAGAGGATGTTGGATATTTCCATCGCCCTCATAGATTGGATCTGATGCTGATAAGCTTAGTTGAACAAGGAAGTATTGGAGGAAAGGCTGATATGCTTAGCTTTAGGGCTCAAGGTCCATCGTTACTTTTCCTTTTTCCAGATGAACTTATCGAATATAGGGAGGCTAGTGATGATTTGCGTATAAAGGTAATAGTGATGTCGAAAGCGTTCTCCAAGACCTTGCAAACCAACGAGTCTTTTTCTGCCTTCTTCCGATTGAAAGACAATCCGATAGTGAAGTTGCAAGAGAAGGAATTGGAGTTAATTCGTGATTATGTCCTTTTGTTCTCTAAGATTGCAGAGATGGAGAGCGAAGGGAAACAACAAGCTTTACAGCATCTGTTCACCTCTTTTTATTATGTGGTTTCACACTTACAAAGCTATCTGGATGTCGTTAATGTGGAGAAAAATCGTCGCGAACAATTGTTTGAGCGTTTTCATGCTACAGTGGTTTCTCATTTCAAGGAATCGCGCGAAGTACAGTTTTATGCTGATAAACTATGCATGACCCCCAAGTACATGGCACGTATCATAAAGGAGATTAGCGGAAAGTCTGTCAATCAATGGATTAATGAGTATGTCACATTGGAGGCAAGGTCGTTATTGCTCAATCATCCAGAAATGTCTTTGCTTGAAATCAGTGAGGAATTGGGATTTCCTAACCAATCGTTCTTTGCCCAGTTCTTTAAGAAGCATACAGGACAAACACCAACACAGTTTAGGGAGATATAGAGAATTAATAAGCCCCCCAAAGTCTTTGAGTCTTTTGGGGGCTTTTCATTGTTTCTCAATCCGTTTTTCGTTTCACATAGACGGAGTTTTGTCTGCTTCCACTGGTGCAAATCCCCGTTGCAGGATAAAGTTTATGATTAGCTTTTACCTCACTCTTTGCATAGTTTTATCTAACGAGAGGATGATTTTTTCCTCTTCATGATGTAACTTTGTTGTGCGTCATGCGACTAATGGGGTAAAGATGAAAATTGAAAATTGAAAATGATGAACCAGTTAGAACAAGAAATAGCATTTCTCGATCTCATGGAGCGTCATAAACGGATGATTTATAAAGTCTGTTATATGTATGCTACTGATGAGGATACATTGGCTGACCTTTATCAAGAAGTCGCATTGAACCTTTGGCGCGCTTTCCCTAAATTCAGAGGTGAGAGCAAGCCTTCCACATGGGTGTATCGTGTGACAATGAACACCTGCATTACTTATCTACGCAGTCAGAAGGCACATCCACAAACCGTTGCTATCACCATTTCGATGGCTGAGGTGTTGCCCGATGTACAAGGAAAAGAGAATCTTCGAGAACTCTACGCTCTCATTGGTCGCCTCAATAGATTAGAACGCGCGCTGATCATGTTGTGGCTCGATGAGCGGACGTATGAAGAAATCGCTGAAATATTAGGGCTTTCGCTTTCGAGTGTGAAAGTGCGCATCCATCGCGTGAAGGCGAAACTTAAAGAAATGTCTAATAAGTAAAAAACTTACATTATGGAACTAGAAGAATTGAAACAAAAATGGAATCGCATCGACGAAGAAATGTCGAAAAGCGAGGTATATAATCGTAGGGTACTGATTGAAACCATCAAAAGCAAGACTAAAACCAACTACGAGCAGCTCTATCATGGAGCCTTGTTTAACCTCATTATCACATTGTTCTTTGCAGGAGTCGTTATACCTCTGGCCTATGGAGAGGGAATGTTTCGTGATACAACGCTCTATTTTTTGGAGGGGCTTTGTGTACTTGGCTTGTTGATGGTAACTTGTCGTTTAGTGGTGCTTTCGCATTTCAATGTGATGGAATCACCAGTGGAGCAACTGCGCCAATTAACCAACTACAAACGATGCTATGTCTATGAGTTTATCTTTATGATTGTTATAGGAATCCCTTTATTTGTCTTTTCAGTCATGTTGGCACTTTATTATAGTGGTCCTGGCACTGCTCTTGGTGTCTTCTTTACTTGCCTTGGCATTCTTGCAGGCATTATCGGAGCATGGTTGGGATGGAAAAAGCATAAAGTAATGATGCAGGAAATAGAGCATCATCTTGCAGAGCTTCGTGAATTTGAAGAGGATCAGAAATAGCTTTTACCCTAGCACCACATCGAGCACCATCATCAATGCAAAGCCAATGGCGAAGCCGATGGTGCCGATGTTGGAATGCTCGCCTTCGGAGGTTTCTGGAATCAGTTCTTCTATTACGACATACATCATGGCCCCAGCAGCGAAAGCCAGCATATAGGGGAGGACAGGAGTCATGAAGGAGGCAAGGAGGATGACAAGAAGGCCACCAATAGGTTCCACGATCCCGCTAAGGCTGCCAAGGATAAAGGAGCGCATACGGCTGTTTCCCTCTGCACGCATAGGCATTGAGATGATGGCACCCTCTGGAATGTTCTGAATGGCAATACCTATGGACATGGCCAAGGCTCCAGCAGCAGAAATGCCAAGGTCGCTCTGTAATGCTCCTGCCAAAACCACACCCACAGCCATACCTTCGGGCAGGTTGTGGATGGTAACAGCCAAAGAGAGCATTGCTGTGCGTGAGAGTTTGGAGCGAGGACCCTCTGGATGCTCGTCGCCCAGATGGAGGTGAGGTGTGATGTAGTCGATAAACAACAGGAACGCCATACCAAGGAGGAACCCGATAACAGTAGGAATGACAGCCGTTTTCCCACTGCCCATCTCCATGCTTGGAATCAGCAGAGACCATACTGCTGCTGCGACCATCACGCCAGAAGCAAAGCCTAGCAATACCTTCTGCACCAATGCTGGCATGTCTTTCTTCATGAAAAACACGAAGGAAGATCCCAACACTGTGCCAAGGAAAGGAATCAGAAGTCCGATAACGATGCCGTTCATGGTTGGTATTGTTTGGCAAACTCTTTCGAGATGTAATTATCATAGCTGAGGCAGACTTCCTTGGCAAAAGCTTGTCCATAACTTATGATACGATCCCAAGCGGCTTCATCCATAGTGGGGATATCGTCAAGGCCAATGCCTTCTTTCAATAAGCCAAAGATGATGCCAGCACTGAAGTTATCGCCAGCACCAACGGTGCTTACAGGCGTGAAAGTTTCCACAGCATATTGCTTCTTCACCTCACGCGTGCGAAGGGAAATCTCGCCATCACCCTGCGTATAGATAAAGGTGGGACAATAGAAACTCACTTTCTCCTGATAGACCAAATCAGCCCCCTCCATGTCGTAAATCACTTGAAAATCCTCTTTAGAGCCTCGCACGATGGTGGCATACTCCATATTCTCCAGGATATTGCTCGACAATTTCAGGGCCTCCCCCTTATGGGGCATGCGGAAGTTGGGGTCGTAATAAACGATGGCTCCAGCCTTGCGGGCAGCTTCAAGCAGTTCCACATGTTTCTCGCGCAGGGCAGGGGTGACGGAATAGTAGGACCCCAGCATCACAATGTCGTCTTTCTCCATCTTGGGCAGGTCAATGTCGAGGCGTTTCTCAGGATAAGCCTTGTAGAAACTATACTCAGCATCGCTTTGGTCGTTGAGGAAAGCCAGGGAGATGGGCGATTTGAAATCGGGATAAATATCGATGAAATCAGTAGAAATGCCATTCTCGTGCATAAAGTCCATCAGGTTTCTGCCCACATGATCGTCTCCTGTTTCGCTGATGAAAGTGACAGGTATGCCCAAACGAGCCAAGGAGACACACGAGTTGAACACAGAGCCTCCAGGATTGGCCGCTGAAGGCTGCTCGTTGCGGAAAATGATGTCGAGAATGGTCTCTCCGATACCGATTACTTTGCGCATTGTTCTCTGGATTTTTCACCCAAGTAGCCGCCATGATGGCGCTTGGAGTAGTCTTCTATGGTAAACTTTATCTTCTTCATCGTCTCCACCACTAAAATATCGCCTATCACAGTCATCATGGTAGTGGAGGTGGTGGGAGTCATGCCTAAGGGGCAAACCTCAGGAGGGTTGCCTGTAGAAATGCAGACATTGGCTTCTTGGGCCAATGGACTGTCGGGATTGCCTGTGATGACAATGAATTTCAAGGCAGGATTGAGACGGTGGGCCAACTGTGTGAGTTCCACGATTTCGCGTGTCTTGCCAGAATTGGAGATGAAGAGCAGCAGATCGTTCTCCTGCAAGATGCCCAGATCGCCATGCTGGGCCTCGCTGGGATGCAGGAATACGGCTGGTGTGCCAGTGGAGCAGAACGTAGTGGCAATGTTCATGGCTATTTGTCCAGCCTTGCCCATGCCCGATGTCACCAACTTTCCTTTACGCATATGCACATGTTCCACAATCAAATCTACAGCTTTCTCAAAAGCGTCAGTCACAGGAAGGTTCAGGATAGCTTCGGCCTCTCTTCTCAAAATATCTTTAATCGAATCTGTCATAGCTATTGTTTTCTATTTAATTATGCAAATATCTGCAATTTTTACGTGAATGGCAATAAGTTTTGTTGTATTTTTGCAAACGAATTTATGATTTAGGGTTTTTATGAACACAAAAGAGGGTTTCTATACACATACATTGACTAACGGACTTAGGGTGATACTGCATCAGACCGAAGGTCTGGTATCATACGCTGGTTTTGCTGTTGATGCAGGTACACGCGATGAAGAGGCTTCACAACCAGGCATGGCTCACTTTGTGGAGCACATGCTGTTTAAGGGCACACAGAAAAGAAAGGCTTGGCACATCCTCAACCGCATGGAACGTGTGGGGGCCGACCTTGATGCTTATACCAACAAGGAGGAAACCGTGGTCTATTCTGCTTTTCTCAACGAACACCTGGAAAGAGCCATGGAGCTGATGGCCGACTTGATGTTTCATTCTACTTTCCCTCAAGTGGAGATTGACAAGGAAACAGATGTGATTATCGGCGAGATACAGTCGTATGAAGACACTCCCAGTGAACTGATTTACGATGATTTCGAAGATTTGATCTTCAGTGGTCATCCGTTGGGTCGTGATATATTGGGCAATGCTGAGGCGCTCAAATCCTATACTACAGCTGATGCCCTGCGTTTCTATCAGCGGTTTTATGTGCCTGGTAATGTCGTTTTCTTTGTCACAGGTTGCTATAATATAAATAAGGTGGTATGTCTGTTGGAGAAGGTTGTGGGCAAGATAGCCTCCCAGCCGTTGGATTACCAGCGCATCCCCCTTTCAGCCTATATGCCCAAACGGCAGGTAGAACATCGTGACACGCATCAGGCGCATGTGATGATGGGAGGTAGGGCTTACGACGGATGGAGCAACAAACGGCTGAGGCTCAACTTGCTTGCCAACCTGTTGGGAGGTACAGGCATGAATAGCCGACTAAATGTGTCGTTGCGCGAGAAACATGGATTGGTCTATGAAGTCGAGGCCAATGCCACTTCCTATACGGATACTGGTACCTTCTCCATCTACTTTGGTTGCGACTTGGAGGATGTGGAGCGTTGCATCAACCTTACGCATAAGGAGCTGAAGAAACTGTGCGACAAGGCATTGAGCACTTCGCAGCTGCAAGCGCTGAAGAAGCAGACCATGGGTCAGATTGGTGTGTCACGCGACAATCGCGAGAACAATGCGCTGGGCATGGCCAAGTCTTTCCTGCACTATAATCGCTATGTCACGCCTGAGTCTGTTTATAAGGAGATTGAAGATATTACCTCCTCCCAACTCTTGGAAGTAGCCAACGAGGTCTTTGGGGAGAAGAATATCTCCACATTGATTTATAGATAAAACACAAGACAATTACTCCTCACTGTCGGTATTCGCTTTCTTCAGGCGTTGTACAGCATATTCCAACGACTCGGTAGGTTCGATGATGTTGTAATCCTCCCAGAACTTCTCGTCGTAGAAATCCTGTACCTTGTCGCTCAGCACCTGATTCTTCGTGAACGATTCACGATAGGGGATATTGCCATGTGGAGGTGCATCCTCACGGTCTGTCATTACCAGCTCTGACACCACAGTGAAGTTGGTGGCAAAGAGCTTTCGTTTCCAGTCGCAGCTGAAGCGCAACTCTGCACGCACATAGTTCAGGTAGTATTTATCTCCGTCTTGACGGTAAGTGACCAAGTAGTTGAGGCTGTTGGGGCGGAAGCGCAGTCCTGTGGGTCTTCTGCGCAGCATCACCTGGGTTACCTTCTCACGGTCGCTCATGTCTGTGGAGAATTCTATACGACTAATGGCGTAATTCTCTCTGTCTATGTAAAGTGTACCACGATAGAGTAGTCCATCGTCCAGAATGCCACGAGGTTTGAAATCGATGGCGAAATGCAGCCTGTTGTTGATGATGACATAATCCTTGAAGTCGTATTGATAGTAGGCCATCATGTCGTAGCCCAACAAGGTGCCAGGTGTCTTGACCACATCCATCGAATTGGCAATGATAGGCCCGCCCTCCAATTTCACGTTCAGCGTATCACTAAGTTTAGGACTTACCATGCGTCTGCCTTTCTGAACGCGCACACGGTCGCGATCCATCTCCTGGCTGTAAGGGGTTTTGAACACATCCACCACGGCCTCGGAGATATTGATGTACTTACGTCGTTTCTGGGCAAACTCGCGATAGAATGCTTTGTACATGCCTGCCTCCATGCTGTAGTTTTTCTTCACATTGTTCATGGCACGTTCCACAATGCGGGTGGGATAGATAGGTTCTACCACCAGTTCATTGAGCATGATGACGCCAGGAGTCATCAGGATTTCCTGATTCTCCAAGGTTTGCTCTGTCACTTTGAGTTCGTTGGTGGCATAGCCTAAGTGTGAGAATTCTACTGTAAGGGGCAGTTTGCCATCTGCAATCTTGATGGTGAACTCGCCATCGCTGTTGGTGATGGTTCCAATATGGGTGCCAGGCACATAGACGTTCACATATTCCAGTGCCCGCTTGTTGTACTGATGTTTCACGGTTCCACTGACCGTAATGACCTGCTGTGCCATTGCCTGCATGCAAAGCAATATCAGCAGTAGGGAGATAGTAGTCCGTTTCATAATCAAAGTATTTTCAGTTTGCCGTGTAAAAATAGTATATAAAATCCTATCTTCCAAATTTTTGATTAACTTCATTGATTTTTGTCACGACTCGGCTGCTCCAAAATAAATCATTTTCTGAAACTATATTCGCATCCACAGTATTGTTGATTGTAGAAACCATATTCTTTGAGAAGTTGGTTGCGTCGTTCCTGCAGTCCGCCTTTGCGCCAGTTCTGCTCCCAAAACTGCACGTTGGGATATAGGCTGGCGGCCAGTCGGCCTGCCTCGTTGATTTGTTCCAGGCTTTTCCAGCGTGAGGAAGCTAAGGTGGTGGTAAATGCCTCAAAGCCGTGCTCGGAAGCATATTTGGCGGTTTCCGTGAGTCGTAGCATGAAGCATTTCAGGCAGCGTTTCCCACGTTCAGGCTCATGCTCCAATCCACATACATTGGCTTTCCACAGCTCATGATCGTAGTCGGCATCCACAAACTCCAGTCCTTGGGCTGTGACAAACCGTATGGCCTCTGCCTTGCGTATCTCATATTCTTCTTTGGGGAAGATGTTGGGATTATAATAGAAGACGGTGGGCCTGATGTTGTTTTGAAGCATGCATTCGATGATGGCAGCGGAGCAGGGTGCGCAACAGGAGTGGAGCAACACCTTATTATATTGAACATTGAGCATTGAGCATTGAACATTAAGGATTGAACATTAAGGATTGAACATTACGGCATTGAACATTAAGGATTGAACATTAAGGATTGAACATTGCACTTCTCCAGCACCAACAGGCTTTCAGGACCCATATTGAACAGCAAGTCCACGATACTGAGGTTGGGCAGGAAGCCCAGTTTCTGTTGGAAAACTTGGTAGTAGGGGATGGGGGTAAAGTCCTTGTCCTCTCTCCAGTCGCGTTTGGGATGTATAGATTCCCTAAAATCACCGCTTTCATAGGATGCCTGATACGTTGAGGTACGTTTGATGCAAGGCTCTATATCTATCAGCTTGCAAACCAGCGCCATCAGTCCTTCGTTGAAATCCATCAGGTAAGTATGAGGTTTCTCGTAAAACGGAGCAAAGTCATCCTTCAGGTAGTCGAAGTAAGGGGTCTGGTTATAGGCCGATTCCAAGGCGTTCCAATGCAGGTGGCGCCATTTTCCATGGTCGGAGATACGTATATCCTTCATGCAGCATTTCAAGGTATCGGGCTTTTCGATGGGAACAGTCAGTGCCACAGGCCCGTTGGAGCCGGCTATCATGCAACGGTTCCGATAGGTCTGTTTCACATAGTTGTCCCATTGCTCCACATATACCTCATCATATTTCAGCAGCTTGGCAAAATACTGTACGGGTGGCAGATAAGCCGAAGTCAGGTAGGCGTTCATTCTACTTTTTTCCATAGTCTGTTCCATTCATGGGTAAACCAGATGCACATGGGCTTGCCTATCAGGCAGTCTTCAGGCACAAACCCAAACGAGCGGGAATCAGTCAGCAGACTGTCATTGTCTGTCATCACCCAATAGTAGTTCTTGGAAAATGTCCAATGAGTGACAGGCTTTTCGTCCACCAAAAGTTCACCGTCTTTCACTTCGGCTTTCTTATGCTCATGCAGCACCAGCGTGTTGCACAGTAAGATGGAGTTCCAGGGTCGCACGGGTGTTTCTACTCCCTTCAGGGGTATCATTATGGGCTGGGCAGGCAGAGTGTCTCTCAGGTTCACAGCGGTAGTAAAACAGAAATCATGATCCATGTAGATTACATCGCCAGGTTGTGCCATCACTTTGCCTATCAGTATCTTGCTGCCCTTCTCAGACGGGTCATGAAACACGATCAAGTCTCCTCGCTTCACCTGTCCATAGTCCCATTTGTTCACCAGTATGCGTTCTCCCTTATAGAGAGTAGGCTCCAGTCCGGCAAAGGTAACAGCGTAGGAACCGATAGCAAAGATACGGAGCAGTACTGCAAGCAGCACTGCACCAAGCACTATCAAGGCTGTCTTTACTATCAGTTTCATGGCATGTTTGTCCGGTTATGAACTATTTGGCACTCTTGAATAGGCGGCTCCAGCGTATCTTGCCGTCTAACCAGCCGTGGTCTTTGTCGAGCGACAGCCACACGGTGATAGGCTTGCCTACGATATGGTCTTCAGGCACAAAGCCCCAGTAGCGCGAGTCGGCCGAGTTGTGGCGGTTGTCGCCCATCATCCAGTAATAATCCATTTGGAAGGTATATTCGTCCGTCCGTTCGCCGTTGATGTAGATGCCGTCATCCTTCACTTCCAACTGGTTATGTTCATAAGCCACGATACAGCGTTCGTAGAGGGGCAGGTTCTCCAAAGTCAGCTTCAGCGTACTGCCTTTGGCAGGAATCCAGATAGGTCCGTAGTTGTTGCGGTTCCATTTGAAATTGGCATTCAGTGGATAGAGGTCGCCTGCATAGCTTTCAGGCTCCATCACGATGTTGCTGATAAGCTTCGTATTGCTTTTCAGCTTGTCAAGCATCTCTTGTGTGAGAGGGAAATGGTACACAGGCGCCAATCGTCCATTGCCCTGTCGGGTGGTAAGTCCCATTGCAGTCAGGTTGTTTTCCCATGAAGCATCGTTAGAAAGCATCAGGCGGTCATCCTCACTGATTCCCAGCTCGTCGAGCAACGACAGGGGCATATCCATGCCTGTTGTCTGAACGAAATAGTTGAACTGCATCTGTGCGGGATTCTCTACATTCTTACCATTGATGCGCACCTGTCCGTTGACTATCTGAAGGGTATCGCCCGCCACGCCGATGCAGCGTTTCACATAGTTTTCCCTTCTATCTACAGGACGGTAGAGCACTTCGCCGAAGATGAGCGGATTGTCCAAGATGTACTGTCGGCCTGCTGCATAGTAGATGTCGAAGACTGTGCGTTGCTGAGCGGCAGTCAGGTTGTCCAGGTTCACAGGGTTGGGATAGCGTCGTTTGCCTTCGGAGTATGCCAGACTATAGAAATCGGTCTGTTGGTAGTTCACAGCCACCGTATCGCCGGCAGGGAAGTTGAACACCACGATATCCCCCCGTTTCACTTTGCCAAATCCAGGCACACGCTCGTATTTCCATTGCGGCCATTCTATGTACGACTTTCCGCCCGTGGGCAGCGTGTGTTGTGCCAAGGGCATGGAGAGCGGAGTCATGGGCTTTCGTGGTCCATAGCTCAATTTGCTCACGTAGAGGAAGTCGCCCACCAACAGCGATTTCTCCATGGATGAAGAAGGTATCTGGTAGTTCTGGAACACATACACATTGACAAAATACACGGCCACCAATGCAAACACGATGGCATCCACCCAACTCATGATGGTTTTGGGCAGTCCTTCTTTCCAGCTACGCCAGAATCCCCAAGGGATTTTCTTCGTGATATAGGCATCATAGATGAAAGGCACTACCAGCAGTCCCCACCAGCTTCTCACCCAGAGGAGGAAGAGCAGGTAGAGCACCAATGTCACACCCAGTTTCACCCATTGCCTGGTAGGTACATTCTTAAGTTGCTTCTTATCCATGCTTCATTATTTCAAGAAAGTGAACAAATCGCTCATGCTCAGGAAGCCCTGATGCTGAGCTGTATATTCGGCAGCCAATACGGCACCCAACGCAAAACCCTTGCGGTTTTTCGCATCGTGTACGATGGTGATGCTGTCGGCCTCAGAGTCGTAGCGCACGATGTGGATGCCTGGCACTTCGTCGCGTCGTTCCGATACGATGGGCAGGTCGGTAGGCTTCAGATCCTCCACCAGCTGCTTCATCTCTCCATGCTCCACGACAGCAGCATCCACCCACTGCTCCTTGCGGTCCAGTTCCTCTATGATGGCTTCGGCCAGCGTGATGGCCGTGCCGCTGGGGTGGTCCAGCTTGTGGATGTGGTGCGTTTCCTGCATGTTCACCTCGTAGGCATCAAACTGATTCATAATGTGGGCCAAGTAGCGGTTCACGGCACGGAAGATGCTCACACCCAGCGAGAAGTTGCTTGACCAGAAGAGGGTCTTTCCCTGCTCTTGGCATAGCCCTCTCATCTCGTCTTCATGGTCGTGCAGCCATCCAGTACTTCCGCTCACCACTTTCACACCTTGCGCCATCGCTTTCTTGCAGTTGTCGTAGGCCGTATGCGGGGTGGTAAACTCTATAGCTACGTCAGCACTGCGGAAGGCATCGCTGTCAAAATCATCCAAGTTGTTGATGTCAATCGTACACACTATCTCGTGTCCGCGGCTCAGGGCTATCTGCTCTATCATCTTGCCCATCTTGCCATATCCTATCAATGCAATCTTCATAATCTTGTATTTTTTTAATGAATGAATGCGCAAAGATACACATTATTATCCTTGCTTTCCTACCAAGAAGTGCTAAAAATGCTGAATTATGCCTAAGACGCCGATTTTTCTTCCCAAAACTGTTGTGAGAACCAAATATAAGTTCTACCTTCGCCGCCGATTTGTTTAACGTTAAAATAAAATTGCGGCAAGATGGAAGCACTTTTACACTATGTATGGCGACATAAACTCTATCCTTCAACGGATTTGTTCACTACCGAAGGTCAACGGATAGAGGTCATTGACCCAGGACTACCCAATCGGAATGCAGGTCCTGATTTTTTCAATGCAAAACTGAAGATTGGCAATATGCTGTGGGTGGGCAATGTGGAGATTCACCTTCGGGCACAGGATTGGTATGTGCATGGGCATCATCTTGATGCGCGTTACAACAATGTGATTCTGCATGTGGTGCAAGATGCCGATCTGCAAGTGTTGCATACGAATGGGCAGCCCATCCCTCAAATGGTGGTGCATTGTCCTGAAGAAATCGCCCAGCGCTATGACTCGTTGAAGCAGACGGAGTTTTATCCTCCCTGTTATGAGATCATCCCTTCACTTTCGAAGATCACCGTGCGTAGTTGGCTCAGTGCCATGCAGGTGGAACGGTTCCAGCAGAAAGCCGAGACGGTGGTGAAACGGCTGCGCTATACGCAAAACGACTGGGAGGCTTGCCTCTTTGCCACCTTGGCACGCAACTTTGGCTTTGGCCTCAATGGCGATGCATTCGAACTATGGGCCAAGAAACTGAATTTCTGGGCACTCGGCAAGCATCGTGACAATCTCTTCCAAGTGGAGGCGTTCTTCTTCGGACAGGCAGGCTTGTTGGAGGAAACACCCGCTGATGCCGATGACTACTACCTCAAACTGCAACAAGAGTACCATTATCTCTGTCAGAAGTTCGGGTTGGCCATGCCTGTCGATGCCTCTGTTTGGCAGATGCTGCGCCTCCGCCCTCGCAATTTCCCCCATGTCCGCATCGCTCAGTTGGCCTACCTCTATCATAAGTCCGACCACCTGTTCTCTCGTCTGGTCGAAAGCTCCGATGTAGTGGAGGTGCTTAACCTGTTGCAGACCCGTGCCGATGGCTATTGGCGCACCCACTATGTATTCAATGTGCCTTCCGTGGAGTCCGACAAGCGCCTTGGTGCCAGTTCCCTGAACTTGATACTTATCAATACGGTCATCCCTTTGCTTTATGCCTATGGCATGCATCGGGGCAGTGAAGCCCTTTGCGAGCGTGCCACCCGTTTCTTGGAGCATCTTAAGGCTGAGCAGAACCACATCGTCCGCATGTGGGAGCAATGTGGCCTCACCGTTGGCAGTGCAGCTGATAGCCAAGCTCTCATCCAACTCAAGAAGGAGTATTGCGACCGTCGCGACTGCCTGCGCTGCCGTTTCGGCTATGAGTTCTTGAGGGGGAAACGCATTCCTCCTACCCAATGAAACAACCCCGCGCTTCATAGCAAAACACAGAATCTGATCTACTCTTCGGACATGACTATATGACCATCAGCAAGCACATCAACCACGCTTTCAGGGAGGAACTGGCCGACGAAGCATTTAAGGTAATTGGAGAAATAAAAGAATTACGTGTGCATTATTTATTGAACTAATTGAACCTAATTGAACCGTGCAAGGGGGAGGGTATAATAATCCCTCCCCCCTAAGTTTTCATAATTTGTTTCACTACTGTCCAATAAAAGTTGGTAAATCGGTCTTTGAAACAATTGAAATATAGTCTATTAAGTCGGTTTTTGAAATGAAACGGATTTGATTTTGTATCTTTGCAGCCCTATTGACGGACTGCTATGAATCAAGACAAATATGTTTTCGCTCAATTAACTGCTTTTCTGAACAGGACTCAGTTTAACAACTTCATTGACAGAAAAAACTCACTTACGAGACCTCTTGATAAGACTAATTTCAACGATGTCAAAGAACTCGATTATCCCATCATTAAGGGACTTATTTGATTAATTTTATAACTCGTTCAATTTTTATTGGACACTAGTGAATTTGTTTTTTAAGTTACTTGTTCATTTTTCTTTTGCGCGATCAAAAGAAAAAGAACCAAAAAGAAAACTCGCCGACTGTTGGTGAGGGAACATACCATTTCATTCTCACCAAGAACTATCTCGTTTTGAGAAGCCATATTTGATTCTGAACTTGCCATAATTTGCAAAATTAAAATTTTGAAGCCAAAATGCCATATCCAAGTTAGTCCATCTTACTCCAGCCAGTTGCCAGAGCACGATTTATTGCTTAACTTTGCTCGTTTGGTACATTTGGATGTCATTTCTTGTAAATGATAATATTTTCTTCTTTTGTAGAAACGAGGAGGTCTTTTACATCAACCTCCAAACATTCCGCAATCTGATAGAGTGTTTCTAACCCTGGCTGTGCAGAGTTAGTACACCACTTGCTAATAGTTGCAGGGTCTTTCCCAAGTTGTTCTGCTAACCACTTATTGGTTTTCTTTTTCTCAGCGAGAACTACTTTTAACCGATTGAAGTCTTTTTCCTTTGCCATTTTGCTGAGGTTTTATTTGATATAAGATAAACGGAAAATCCTCTATTTTATTATGAAAGATACGTCCATTTTCATTGCGTATTGTGCAAATTTAGTGATTTTTCTGTAAAAAACAAGGAAAATGACAGAATTTTCTTTCATATTATTGCATTTTTATTGTTGATATTCATGTTTTTCGACTTTTTATTTGTATTTTTGCAGGGTCTTTATTGCAAAAGCTGCAATAATTGATGCTTGAAAAATGAGCTTAATTTAATCTGCTCAGAATTCAGATGATTGAAACATAATGGATTTACGATGAGTATGAAATTTCGTCATTCAAAGATTGATTCGCAGAGCTTCTTGTTCTCTGCTAAGGATTCAGATGAAGAATACTATAGAGTTGCCTATGAATTGACAAAGAAACTTTTCGTAGGCATGTCTAAACATGCTTTATCCTTCAATTCCACCAGATACAACATTTATGAACCGCCATTCCTTTTTAGAGAGCGACAGTTGGACACATTGATTATGCCCGTGCTTAACTCTCTGTGCAAGGGGCTTGCGTTTGCAGAATATCCAATGAAACGTAACAGCAGAAAGAAAGGTTTGGAAATTGAGGACTCGCAAGGTCGAATAGACTACTGGTGTATCTATAAGGACTATAGTTTTGTTATAGAGGTCAAACATAGTTATGATAATTTTGAAACCTCTTCAACAAACGACGAGAGATTGTTGCAAAGGTGGCGCACTATGAATATCATCCAACTTGACAATATCAAAGATGAGATTAAACACTTTGAAGAAAAAACAAAAGGTGTAATCCGGTTAGGTCTGCATTTTATTACGTCACACAGTGGTACAAGGCTGAAAGAAAATGTTAGAGATACTTTTATTTCACAGGAATATGAGATGCTTACTCGCTTGTATGTAGATTTGAAAAGTATTACACCACCTGATTTTATGTCAGTGTGGGAATTGGAGGATGATATGGTTTATTATGATAATGACAGAGCCTATCCTGGGTTTATAATTATGGCTAAATTTTTCAAAGATATAAAACATAAAGGATCAAAAGATTATTATGAATAGCATCAAATACGTTTTGCTCAAAGGAAATGAAAATTTTCTTGATCATCCCAAAAGTATAGCCTTATATGGGAAACTCTTTTGGCGCAAATCTGACAAAAAGCTCAATGTCGGTGACATCGTGTATCTTTTCATGTCTGGTAAAGGACATTATCAAATCAGGTACAAATTAGAAGTGACCAATACAAGCGTAGCACGTCACGATAAAAACTGTTGGTTGGCTCCGTTTGTTCCTGATAATGACTGCTATGAGTTTTCTCCTGTGGCCAGAATGTATGAAGGAGAAGCCCTTGGCTATGATGAATTAGAGTCTATTGGTATCAGTCGTTATACTCAGTACTCCACACTTAATGAGGAACAGGTTAACTTCATTGACAAGTACTTTAATGACTAACATAAAATGGAATAAAAGGAAACATTTAAACTTCCATTATTCCATGTATAAGAGTACAAACTCTGCGTACCGCCTTCTTTCGATAGACGGTATTTTTCTCCCCTTCCAATGGCAGAACTGGACATAATCGCCTTTGAAATCTCTGTTTCCAGATTCAATCTTCTTCAAGAGTGTACTTTTGGGGTACTTGGTTCTGCTACCGAGAATCCTATAAGGCCCAACATTATATGCCAATCCAGCGAGTAGGAGAAAGGGTGAAAGCATTCAAACCTGCCTCTTTTCTAACCCCCTCGAATTCGAGGGGGTTAAAATTGGGATTATGAATAGTTTCCCATATACCAAGAAACTCTATTGTATTTCGATTGCGCATCCAGTTTGCTATTGATGAAAGAGTGAAGAAATCTTCTTATTTTTCATAAAGTTTCGAAAATTTCCAGATTTGCATTCGTTACTTAAACCTCGAAGTATCCACAGCCTCACGCTGTTTGGCCTTGTAACCTCCAAAGGAGTAGGTGAAAGAGACACCTACGGTGCGGTAGTCTGAATAGCGATTGTCTATCCATTGGCCTTTGTAGCGGATGCGGGGGTTGATGCCGTTGGTTTCCAGCACGTTGTTGGCAAACACGGTGAGTTGCGCCCTGCTTTGGAGGAAACGGTAGCGCAAGAGCAGGTCGAAGTTGCCCGAGGGGGGCAGGTCGTAAGTGCCTTGAATGGCCGTAGTGCGCACCATGCCGTTCACTTGGAGCGTGAGGTCGGGCTTCTTGCTCAGTGTGAGGGTATTGCGCACGTTCAGCATACTCCAAACCTTCTTCCGATCGTAAGGCAGGTCGTAGAAGTCGGAGTCTTTCTGACGGTTATACACCCCCACCAGATTGATGCGTGCGTCCCACCATTTGAAAGGCTTCACAGGGATGGTTACCTGCATACCCACTTGGTCGTTGAAGTCGGAGTTCAGGAACTTGTAGTTAAGCACCAGCTTGTCGGGACGCTGGTAGAGGGTTTGGGTGAAATAGTCGTCTTGATGGTCGTACCATAGTACCAGCATGTACTTGCTGTGCAGCATATAGACCAGCTGCGCCTGGTAGTCGTTCATTGGCTTGAGGGTGGGATTTCCCTGTATCTCGGCATAGCCGCCGTTCATGTAGCTTGTGTAGGCGGCCACCGACCAGTAGTCGGGATAGGTGCTGCCGCTGCTCAGTGCCAATTGCCACAGGTGGCTGCTGTTGGGCTGGTAGCTGAGGTTCAGGCTTGGATAGAGGTTCCACTTGTCCCACACGGGCGTTTGGTAGTGCTCCACATCCAAGGAGGCATCGAGCGTGAGCTTGTCGGAAAACGACTTGGAGAATCCGCCGTAGAGGTCAAGCCTCTGCTCGCGCTTGCGCACGGCTTTGTCGGCAGGCAGTTCCACGCTGGCCTCATCGGTCTTGGTATAGTATTGGAAACTGTTGTCGAGTGTGTTGGCATAAATTACTCCATAGTTTACGCTCCAGTTGTTCTTTAGGTCATGTTCTCCCGATATGAATCCTTTCCATTTGTTGATGTGCTGGTTGTCGTGTATCAGGTAGTCCATCTGACTGTCGGCCATGCGGCTGTCGAGGGTCTGCGTGGAGGGTGCTTTGTAATAGGTGAACTCCACGCCCGTTTTCAGTCCGATGGGCAGTTCATAGTCGGCACGCAGGTTGTGTAGGATGTCTTTCTGGTCATAGGCAGAGTGGCCCACCACATTGCCCCACATCTCCGACTTGGTGTGCGAGGGGCTGTATTGGCCGTTATAGACGAGGCTGATCCTATGCTTCTCGGAAAAGTTGTAGTCGGCGCCCAAGCGGAAGTTGTGCTCATGGTAGCGGTAGCGGTTCACCTGCCCCGTGAAGATGTCATACGTTTTCTTGTCAGTTTCAAGATAATGGCGTGATTCTGTCAGAGGTTTGCGGTACTGCCTGCCGTGGTCATGACTATAGAGGAAATCGGCGGAGAAATTGCCCTTGTTAAACAACAGGGTGGCCCGTTGCTGGTAGTTGGTCTCGTGGTCTTGCCCTATCTTGGCATACAGCTCCCCTTGGATGGGTGATGCCCCGTCGGTCTGCTTGTTCAGCTTGATGTTGATAAGGGCACCGCGCACCTGATAGCGTGCGGGTGCGTTGTACATCACCTCGGCATTCTTGATGCGGCTGGCAGGCATCGACTTGAGCAGGGTTGCAAGTTGCTCTGCCGAGAGGGTGGTCACCTTGCCATCGAGCACCACGTGCACACCCCTTCCTCCAAGTTGGAAACTGCCGTTGCTCTCCGTCACTCCAGGCAGTTCGCGTATGGCTTCATACACATTGCTCACGGGTTTCTCGCTGATGAGCCTCGGCAGGTCATAGACCAGCTTTCCCGCTTCAGCTTTCACTATGGGGCGCTCGCCTGTAACCATCACTTCGGGCAGCGTCTGAAACAGGCTGTCCATATAGGCTTCCTGCCTACCGAGGGAATCGGTTTTCTGCTCCTGTGCGTGCATGGTGGCTGCACTTGCCACCATGCACAGAATCAATAGGTTTTTCTTCATTTTCTTCTTATGTTTAACGTTTCATGCCGCAAAGGTATGTTATTTTACAGGAAGATAAACCAAACGTTTGCTTACCAAGTCTTACCAAAAGTCTTATTAAGTCTTAACAGATTTCACACCTTATTATATAAAATTCTATATTTGCAACGTGATGAAGGTTCCTTTGAGGAAAATATCGCTCTTGGTGGTGCTGTCGCTCACCTGTATCTTTGCCTATCAGGTCTATTGGCTGATGGGACTCTACCGCTCGCGCCTTTCAGAGACCGACGACCGCATAGAGGCTGCCATGGCCACAGCCGACGTACGCGAGATGCTGGTGCGTGTGAGTAGGCTGGAGTCGGAGGGTGATGTGCATGGCAATGTGGAGGTGTCGGCGGGCTATCAGAGCAATGGGACCACCGTGTTCAAAACATCCACCAATAAGGGGACATACGTGGGGGTAGCCAGTCCTGCCAATCAGATTCAGGAAGTGACACTGGAGCGTCATGCGGATGCTACGAACGTGACCACTATCCGTACCCAGCCAATGGATTCAGTAGAGTTGTCGGAAGAAGAGGGTGACGAACTGCTCCGCTCCATGGCCGACGGGTTTGACAATTTCTCCACCTATATGCAGCGTGCCATGCATTCAGGCCTTGACCATGTGCGGCAAGCCGACATTGCTGTGTACGACAGTATCCTCTGTGTGCAGTTAGATGCTGCCGGACTGCTGCGTCCTCATCTTACTGAGTTCGTTCAATATACCGATAGCATGCTCACAGAGGAAAAAGTGGTAGCTACCTTGAACAGTGCAGATTATCAACCTTTAGAAATAGCCCATACCTACAGCTATTTTGCCGACATACCCCAACTCATCCAATATCGTGTCACCATGGAGCCTGTCACGGGGGTGGTGCTCCGTCAGATGGCTGGTATCCTCGGCACTTCATTCATTATCCTGCTGGTTCTGGCACTGGCATTCTATTACCTCATCCATACGCTCATCAAGATGAAGACGCTTGAGGAGATGAAGACCGACTTCACCAATAACATGACGCATGAGCTTAAAACCCCCATCGCCATTGCCTACGCTGCCAACGATGCTATGCTCAACTTCAATATGGCCGAACAACCGCAGAAAGCACGTGAATACCTGACTATCAGCCAAGAGCAACTGCAACGCTTGGGCGGCATGGTGGAAGAAATACTCGCCATGAGCATGGAACGGCGCAAAACGCTTACCCTGCACAAAGAGGATTTCCCTCTAAGGGAGGTGCTGGACGCCTTGGGCAAACAATACAAGCTGAAAGTCGACAAGCCCGTAGAGATAGGGGTGGACATCGTGCCGCCCGACTTACGGGTGGTGGCCGACCGCCAGCATTTCTGCAACATGATAGGCAACCTGCTCGACAATGCCATTAAGTATTCCACGGCACAGGTGGCTATCAGCATCAAAGCAAGGGCGGTGGATAACGGCGTGGAGATAGCGGTGACCGACGATGGAATAGGCATACCAGCCGACAAGCTCCCCTTTGTGTTTGATAAGTTCTATCGGGTGGCACATGGCAATAAGTATGACGCCAAAGGCTATGGCCTTGGGCTGTTCTATGTGAAAAGCCTGATGGAGAAGCACGGCGGAAGCGTGGCGGTGACCAGCGAGGCGGGAAAAGGTAGTACATTTACGTTGAGATTTGTATGAGCGAGGAGATAAGCATATTGTTGGTGGAGGATGAGGTGACGCTTGCCCTAATTATCAAGGACACGCTGGAAGCACGGGGGTTCTGTGTGCGGGTGGCCAAGGATGGTGACGAGGCGCTGCACGCATTCTTCGACAACAAGCCCGATGTGTTGGTCACCGACGTGATGATGCCCCGCATGGATGGATTTGAGCTGGTGCGCCGCATCCGTGAGTCCGACAAACAGACACCTGTGCTTTTCCTCACGGCACGTTCGGCCATGGACGATGTGGTGCATGGTTTCGAGCTTGGAGCCAACGATTACCTCAAGAAACCTTTTGGTATGCAGGAACTCATCATACGCATCAAGGCTCTCATGGGCAAGGCTATGGTGGACCCTTCACGTGGTAAGAGAGACCGAGAATGGATAGAGGTAGGGAAATACTTGTTCCATCCCACGCTCCAACGATTGGAACTGGCAGGGCAGATCATGGAGCTTTCTTTCCGTGAGTCGGAACTGCTGCGCCGCCTGTGCGAGCATCAGAGCGAGGTGGTGAGTATGCAGAGCATCTTGCTTGACCTCTGGGGCGATGACAGTTTCTTCAACCAGCGCAGCCTCCACGTGTTCATTACTAAGTTGCGCCACAAGCTCGCCGACGACCCTCAAATCCGCATCGTCAATGTCCGTGGTATCGGGTATAAGCTGTTGTACTGATTGTCCTTGAATGGCAGTTTTCCTCATTATCCCCAAAAAGTGTTTTTACGGGTTGAACACAACGACTTTTCGGGGTCTTGTATTAAAAAGGTGTGCGCATTATTTTTTGAACTAATTGAACCTAATTGAACTGTGAAAGGGGGAGGGTATAATAATCCCTCCCCCTAAGTTTTCATAATTTGTTTTTTAAGTTATTCGTTCATTTCTTTCGCACGGGCGAAAGTTACCATTCTTATTTCTTTTGCACGAGCAAAAGAAAAAGAATCAAAAAGAAAACTCGCCGACTGCACTTACACAGCTAAAATTGCGGCGATTCTCACTAAGCGCCGCAAGACGTCCCCTTCGGGGTTTTTGCATAAGCTTGGCTGCACCTCAGCATAGCTCAAGCTTTGCGGTGCGGCGCTTTTAACGTGAGAATCTTGCAATTTCTTCACGCTGCTCCAGTGATGTCGGAACTGGATGATTCCTTGCCGCATGGAATTTTCAATGTTCGTGCAAGGCGAACCGAGTAAGCAGCGAGAGCCATCAAGCTTGCTTGAATGGCCGAGTCGCGTTCGAGGTCGACAAAGTCAGCGCAATGCCAAGCTCGCTTGAGCATTGCCAAGCAGCCGACGAACTTCACGGCGAAGCCGTAATTCTCAATTTTCAATTTTTCATTTTCAATTTATATCATCCCAGACTCACTTCATCATCGCCGTTGTCACCGACGTAAAGTGTTAGACATAAACTTGTAATATAAATGGTCAGAGCGACAGGATGATGTTATCCCATTCGGAGGGGTTGCCATGTTGGCCAGTGATTTTATGATAAAGGCGGCGGCGAATGGCGGAGATGGTGCTCTTGTCGCGCAGCACTAAGGAAGCTATCTGGATAGGAGTGAACTCCAACTTAATCAGGAGGCTCACTTGATATTCCAAGTCGTTCATCTCGCCTAACTGACGCAACAGGGGCAGGAAGTCGGGATTGACCTCTTGGAGCAAAGCTTCAATATCGCTCACATCCGTTTCGGAAAGTGGCTTGCCTCTATCAAGTAAAGCCTGCAGGTGCTTCATCAAGTCGGAACTCTTGATAAGGGCTTCCATATGTGCCCGCTGCTCCTGTTGTATCTCTTTCTCCATGTGTTCACGAAGCAACCGCTGCACACGCTCCAACTTGTGCTTCATCTTCAAGCGATGGAACTGGAACCATGCCACCAGCCCACCAATCGAAAGAACGGCCACCGCCAGCACTCCCAAGAACCACAGCAGCCGTCGTTGACTTTGAAGCCTTAGTTGGGCATTCTCACGCTCATATTGCTGATAATTGTAGAGGGCATTCATGCGGCTCACACTTTCGGCAGCCGTCATACGACGCAACGAGTCGGATAGTAGGCGGTATTGGTCGAAATAGTCCAAGTAATCTTCCGAACTATGCTTATGTGCAGCAATCTGTGTCAGTCCGTTGTAGGCATCAAGTTGCACTTGTAAGTCTGAGGCCTCCGTCATTTCGCTGAAATATGTAGCAGCTTCTTCCAGATTACCCTCTCGCAGCAGGATATTGGCGTAGATATCAAGCAGGGCAAAACGGTCTTGTCTGCCTGCTCGTGGGAGGGCTTTTTGAATCAACGGCAGGGCTTCATCATTACGTCCCATGCGACTGAGCAAAGCTGCCAATTGTGCCCGTATCAGACTGATAGATGCTTCATCTCCACACTGTGTGGCCCATTGTGATGCCTGTTGAAGATAAAGCAATGCACTGTCGGGTTGATGCATCACCCGATGGGTGAAGGCTATGTCACGCAAGTCGAGGATGGTTCCCAGCGTATCATGGGCGATAGAATCGAGCCGATAAGCTTCGCGATACATCTCCAAAGCTTGCGGGAAGAGTGATTGGTCGAAATAGACCTCGCCTATCTGTGCATAAAGTGCTGGATTCACCTCATCATCTTCTGCTTCCAAACTTTTCTGGAAAAACGACAATGCCTGTGGCGCATTGCCCAAGTCGCGATATACACGCCCAGCATAGTAATAAGTCTCCGCCAACAATCGCTCATCACCCCCGTTTTCGTAATAATCTACCAAATCGAGTATCATACTGTCGGAAGTATGGGTGATATAGGCCTTGTCTGCTGCCTTGAGGCACAGCAGTTGGTAATAGCGTTGCGAGGCTTCGGGAGCTGTCTGCATGTCTCGTTCCAGTTTGGAAAGTAGTGATAATGCCGCCTCTGGTTCCACCAATGTAAGGCTGTCTGCCTGCAGCAAGGCCGAGGGATAAACAGGTTTGCGGTGGCAAGTCACCAAGACTGCCAGCCCCAGCAATAATAGCAATATGATATGGAAACGGCGCATGGCTATCACTCCTCATTAATCATAATAAGGTCTTCGATATCCAGTGTGAATCCCATGGCAGCTCCCCGCCCACAATCGGGCTTGTAGAAATAATAGTCAAAACGGATAATCTGTTTCAAGTAACTTTTATGAAAGCAATAGAGATTACCTAAGCTGAAGAAGCTGTCTTGATAGAAGTAGGGATGGCTCCCGTTCTTCAGCCAAACACGCAGTGTAAGATAGGAGTGGTGATACCATGTCGCATTTATATCATCGCCAAAATAGAAGCGGAAATTATAGTAATCAGTATCATTGTCTTTGTTTACGACATAGAGGTCGCCAATCTTCAGCTCTGCTAAGGGATCAAGATAGCCGATTCGGAATTCTTCATTCTCCGCCAGATCACGACGGTCGTGTCCTTTTTCCCCGTAATTCTCTGTCACATCCACTTGGCCTTTTGATGTGCGTGGTTTGGTTCCTCGCTGTGCATCCATGGCAGACTGATAGTCCTTTAGCAGTGCTTCGCGCTCTGTTTGCTCCTCAATAGCTTGTAGAGCTTCAGGCTCACCACAGGAAGTGAGCATTCCGACGAGTATCAGCCATAACCAATATGTTCCTTTCTGCTTTTTCATCGCATCAGATTATAAAACACCTCACAAATATAGATTCTTGACATCAAACCACCAAAAAATCTGTCCTGAAATATGTATGTAAACCAGTTTACAAATGCGTGTAAACCTTTTTAATGAGAGACGGTGGATTATTCAACTCGTTTATCGTCATTTGTAAACCAAAAAATTTGTATGCCTCTGTCCGGGATAATAATTTTGAAATTGAAAAAATCATACAAACTATAGAACTATGATACTATTCAGATTATTTGGGGTGATGGGACTCATGGCAGTCCTTACCCTCAGTTTTACGGCTTGCAGCAAGAGCGATGAGCCTGTTGCAGTGGAAGAAGAGGTGTATATGGAGGGAACATTGCCCAAGAATATACATGTGGGTATGTTGTATCCCGTGAGTCATGACAAGAAGACCGACAAGTGTACTTTCAAGTTATATTTGGGAGAGAATCCTCCCCAAGAGCTGATTGATGCATTGGAACTTGGAACAGTGAATGTCCTATTCTATGACAGATACGGGGATATCTACGATAAGAACTACTATGGATTCCAATACGACCCAGTGACGGGAACCAATAAAGATGGGTTGAATACCTGGATAACAGAAAAAATGAGAACCGAGTTCCGCCATGAGAATACCATCACGCTCTCTTGTGCTGCTTGTGAGCTTATTGCCAAATTCAGGATTAAGTTTAGTGTCCCTGCCTTGTTTGAATACTATCCTGAACTATTGGATCTGGACAATGTGGAGCCGTATATCACCACATGGCCAGAAGAAGGGGTACTGGAGGGTGGAACCATCAATCAAAGCTGGTCATCGCCACATCATTGGTACTTTTGAACATTAACGCTTCGCCTTGAATAAACTAACCTTACTGATACATAGATGAAAACGAAGATTCTCATACCTCTTATTGTAGGGCTATTGC
>Ga0265300_10001214_pt1 | contig 24874 bp, 16 predicted proteins | sample AusTroGonzalo_MG_FD_193482 | JGI IMG/M metagenome (GOLD analysis project Ga0265300, IMG submission 193482) | Bovine rumen microbial communities from tropical cattle in Woodstock, Queensland, Australia - Gonzalo_03 | ecosystem: Host-associated > Mammals > Digestive system > Stomach > Rumen ...
CTGGAAAAAGCTACGGTGAATACCATTGCCGACCAATTGGTGCTGGCTACGGTGCTGCGTGCCGGTCTGCCCTTGCATCAAGGATTTCTGAATATCTTCGACCGCGCCGAGAATGCCTTCTTGAGCGCTTATCGCCGCGTGAACGAAGCGGGTGAATTGGAGATCGTGGCCGAGTATATGGCTGCTCCGGCGATAGATGGCAAGACGCTCCTGCTGGTGGACCCGATGTTGGCTACAGGCATGTCGATGGAGGTGGCTTATCTGGCGCTGCTGCGTCACGGCAAGCCGAAGCATGCGCATCTGTGCTGCACGATTGGTACGCCGCAGGCGATTGAGTGTCTGCGTAAGTCGCTCAACGATAGTCCGGATGTGACGGTATGGTGCGCAGCGATCGATCCGGTCCTGAACGAGAAGAAATATATCGTGCCGGGCCTCGGTGACGCCGGCGATCTGTGTTACGGAACCAAAATTCACCTGTCCGATCGCAAGTAATAGAAGGTATATGGCGTATCTGCCTGCGGTGCTGCTGACCGTAGGTATAGCGGTGCTCAGCCTGATGGAGAGTCCCTATGTGCCTGAGTCACTGAGCGGGAAGGATAAGTTGCTCCATGGCGCGATGTACGGCTGTCTGGCTGTAGCGTGGCTGGTGCCGACGGCCTCTTGCCGCTCGTGGCGTGTGTGCCTGAATATATGGATGGCTGTGACGGTGTTCGGTGCACTCATGGAGGTGCTTCAGCGCTTTTGCACGCTCACCCGTTCGGGCGAGATGGCTGATCTCTACGCCGATGCCATCGGTGCGATGGTAGGCGTGGCCCTTGTCTTCGTCATTGCGTCATTTCGAAAAAAATCATCAAACACGAAACACTAACCATCAATAATCCCCTTTTGGATATTGCCCTCTCCTGGCTCTTTCGCACCCGTCTCCGCCGGTTGCTGGCGCTCTACGACCATTATGGAACGGCCGAGGAGGTGTGGCGTCATTTGGACGAACCCGGGATGAACGAGGCGCTCCGCCGCGCGGAGCAGGAGCTGGAGTGGATAGGGGCGCATGGCATTCGCGTCTGGGCGCTCTCGGATGACGACTATCCGTACCGCATGCGTCAGTGTCCGGATAGGCCTACAGTGCTGTATGGCAAGGGCAATGTCAATCCCTCGGACGAACATATGGTGAGCATCGTCGGTACGCGCCGGCCCACCGAACGGGGCAAAGAGCTGACGCGTGCGTTGGTGCGGGGCTTGGCAGAACAGCTGGAGCACGTCACCATCGTCAGCGGCGGTGCCTACGGCATCGACATCACCGCCCACCGCGCCGCTATCGAACTGGGTATACCTACGCTCATCATCCCGGCCCACGGGCTCGATCGTATCTATCCCGTTCAGCACCGGCAGGATGCTATCGCTGCCTTGCAGCACGGGGGCCTGCTCACGGAGTTCATGTCCGCTACCGAACCTTTTGCCGCTTATTTCGTACAGCGCAACCGTATCATCGCCGGTCTGGCCGATGCGGTGGTGGTAGTGGAATCGAAATTGAAAGGCGGTAGCCTCATCACGGCACACATGGCGCTGGACTACGATCGCGAACTCTTCGCTTTCCCCGGCCGTCCGCAAGATGAGACAGCCAGCGGATGCAACGGGCTCATACGTAGCCAATCGGCGCATCTGATCTGCTCGGCCGACGAGCTGATAGAAGATATGAGTTGGACCACCCGCACCGATCGTCCGCAGCCTCTGCAGACCCAGATGGTGGGCTTGTCCGCCGAGGTGTCGGACCGGCAGATGCAGTTGCTGCAATTGCTGCGTGAAGCTGAGGAAGGTATGCATATCAACCTGCTTGTCATGGAGACGCAGCTGCCCTATGCCGACGTGTCGTCCGAACTGGTGATGATGGAGATGCAGGGCCTCGTCAGAGCCTTGCCGGGGGGTATTTACAGGGCACTGAAATAAAAAAATCAACGAAAAACACGTAAAATTTGCATAATTGCAAAAAAAGTTGTAATTTTGCGAGCAATTTCGATCCGACTAATCTAACGCGTTAAGAATATATGAACGATTTGAAGAAGTATCTGGGAGTCATTCTCCTTTTGCTGGGTGTTCTCTGCCTGGTGATCTACAAGTTTGCGCTGCCTACCAACGGCCTGCTTGTTGCCGGTATTGCGCTTGAGGTGATAGGTATCTTGGCCTATATCTTCATCAACAAGAAGGGGCAATAATACATGGCTGTTACTCCCGAGGTTAAGTATCACTTGACGGGAATGTACCAGGACTGGTTCCTGGACTATGCATCGTACGTGATACTCGAGCGTGCTGTGCCTGCCATCGAGGATGGCCTCAAACCCGTGCAGCGCCGTATCCTGCATGCCATGAAGTGTGTGGATGACGGCAAGATGAACAAGGTGGCCAACATCGTCGGTCAGACGATGCAGTACCACCCCCACGGCGATGCGTCTATAGGTGACGCACTCGTCCAGTTGGGGCAGAAAGACCTGCTCATCGATTGTCAGGGTAACTGGGGTAATATCCTCACCGGCGACGGTGCGGCTGCGCCCCGTTATATCGAGGCGCGGCTCAGCAAGTTCGCTCTGGAGGCTGTGTTCAATCCCAAAACCACCCAGTGGATGTTGAGTTACGACGGGCGCAAGAAGGAACCGATCCATCTGCCCGTCAAGTTCCCGCTGCTGCTCGCGCAGGGCGTAGAGGGTATCGCCGTCGGACTCAACTCAAAGATCCTGCCGCATAATTTCAACGAGCTGTGCGACGCCTCGCTGGCCTACCTGCGCGGACAGGAGTTCCAGCTCTATCCGGATTTCCCGACGGGCGGCGTACTCGACGTGACGCGCTACAACGACGGTGAACGCGGCGGGTCGATCAAGATACGTGCCCGCATCCAGAAGGCGGATGATAACAAGACGCTCATCATCACCGAGATTCCCTATGGCACTACTACCTCGAAGATCATCGAGACGATCCTGCGTGCCAACCAGAAGGGTAAGATCAAGATCAAGAAGATAGACGACTTCACGGCCGACACGGCCCGTATCGTCGTCCAGTTGGCCCCAGGTTCATCGTCCGACAAGGCCATCGACGCGCTCTATGCCTTCACCGACTGCGAGGTGAACATCTCGCCTAACTGTTGCGTGGTGGAGAACAAGAAACCGATCTTCACCTCTGTGAGCAAACTGCTGCGGCTCTCTACGGAGAACACCAAGGCGCTACTTAAGTGGGAGCTGGAGATAGAGAAGGCTGAGCTGGAGGAGAAATATTTCTATACTTCGCTGGAGAAGATCTTCATCGAGAACCGTATCTATAAGCAGGAGGGCTACGAGAATGCACCGAACAAGGAGAAACTCATCGCGTTTGTGGATGAGGCACTCACGCCGTGGAAGGTGCAACTCATCCGCGAGGTGCGCCCCGAAGACATCGAGAAGCTCTTTGAGATCCGCATGATCCGTATCACCAAGTTCGACTCCAAGAAGGCGGACGAGCTGATGAAGGATCTGGAGAAGAAGATCAAGACCTGCGTCAAGAATCTCAACCATCTGACGGACTATACGATCGCCTGGTTTGAGATGCTCAAGGCCAAATACGGCGAGGCCTATCCCCGCCGCACCGAGGTGCGCAACTTCGGCGCTATCAATGTCCAGGCTGTGGTGGAGAACAACGAGAAACTCTATATCAACCGCGAGGAAGGCTTCATCGGTACCGGCCTCAAGAAGGACGAGTTCCTCTTCAACTGTTCCGACATCGACGACATCATCGTCTTCCACAAAGACGGTAAATACAAGATACAGAAGGTGGCCGACAAACTCTTTATCGGTACCGACATCCTGCATATAGCTGTCTTCCAGCGTGGCGACGACCGCACGGTGTATAACGTCGTCTATCGTGATGGCAAGAAGGGCACGTACTTCATGAAGCGCTTCTGCGTCACCGGTGTGGCACGCGACAAGGAATACGACCTCACGCAGGGCAAACCCGGTTCACGTATCGTCTATTTCACCGCCAATCCCAACGGAGAGGCCGAGGTGATCCGCGTGGCGCTCAAGCCGCAACTGCATCTGAAGAAACTCGAGGTCTGCAAGGACCTGAGCGAGCTGGCCGTCAAGTCGCGCACCGCACGTGGCAACGTGCTCACCAAATACGACGTCAAGTCGATCACCCTCAAGCAGAAAGGCCATTCCACGCTGGGTGGCCGCAAGGTATGGTTCGATCCTGACGTGCTTCGCGTCAACTACGACGAACATGGTATCTATCTGGGTGAGTTCTGGGACGAAGACCGTATCCTCGTGCTCACCAAAGAGGGCACCTACTATACTACCACCTTCGATCTCACAGCCCACTTCGAGGATAATATCCTGCGCATCGAGAAGCTTGATGCCGACAAGGTATGGTCGCTCATCCAGTGGAACGGCGAGCAGCAGTTCTACTACGGCAAGCGTTTTCGCTTCGACGATGCGAATGCGAAAGTGCAATCTTTCCTTGGCGACGATGACGACTCGCGCATGGAGCTGCTCTCCGATCGTGCGGAGGCTACCTTCCGTGTCCTCTTCCGCGACGAGAAGCGCGAACCGCTCGAGATACTGATGGCAGACTTTATCGACGAGAAATCGCCGCACGCGAAGGGCAAACGTATCACGACGCTCGACGTGGCCGGCTTCGAAGACATCACGCCGGAGCCTATTCCCGATGAGCCTGAAGAGGAGTCGGAAGAACCGGAGGAGAACAACGAGAACGTCCAAGACAATACACCCGATTCCATCGAGGTGGAAGGCGTACAGATGACCTTCGAGAAACCGGCGGATACACAGTTGGATTTGTTCTAAATCATCTATGACACCTGTATCACAACAAATACTGTTAGGCAGCGCTTCTCCACGCAGGAAGGCGCTGCTTGCAGGTTTGGACTTGCCCTTTACGGTTGTGGCTATCGATGCGGATGAGTCTTATCCCGCCGATCTGAAGGGCGGCGATATACCTTATCATATCTCGCGTGCGAAGGCGCAGGCTTATGCGGACCGCCTTATGCCCGATCAGCTCCTCATCACGGCCGACACCATCGTCTGGCTTGAGGATCAGATGCTCGGCAAACCCCATGATGAGGCCGAGGCCGTCGCGATGCTCCGGCTGTTGAGCGGCAAGACCCATCAGGTCTATACCGCAGTGACGTTTGCTGAGAAATCGCCAGCCGCCAACTCCGAATCACAGGTCGTTTTATCTACTCTCGTTGATAAGACCGATGTCACCTTTGACGAACTGACCGACGAGCAGATCCGATACTACGTACAAAAATATCGCCCGCTTGATAAAGCAGGCGCATATGGGGTACAGGAGTGGATCGGCTATGTGGCTTGCACGCACATGGACGGTTCGTATTTCAATGTCATGGGTTTCCCCGTCCACCTCGTTTATGGCGAACTCAAGCGCCGAGGCTTCTGACGATCACGATGCTGTAGAGCATTCCTATCAGCATCGCAAATTTCACTACTTGCTGACAAGTCTTATAGTCGCTGGGAATCCTAGCCGACCATAGCAACCATAGTGCTCCGAGCAGGGGCACTACGATGCCCAGTATGATATAGCGTGTGCTGAGGCTTTGCCATGCGGTAGGGAAGGGTAGCACGTGCCACCATAGATGGCCGATCAGCGCGAGGGTGATGAGGATCAGTGCACTGACAAATAGTTTGGTCCACTTTTCTCCCCACACGATTGGCAGCGTGTGGCATTCCAGTTCGCGATCACCCATCTGGTCTTGCAGATCCTTGATGATCTCGCGTATCCAGGTGAGCAGAAAAGCGAACAGGGCGAACCCTCCGAGCCAGGCGTATAGGTCGTGTTCCAGTGTGGTGTAGGGCAGAATGGCGGCATAGAGCAATCGCAGTTGTGCTATGTTGGCCATCGCCACTACGATCGGCGTAAGGCCGGCCAGTAGTGCTATCGTCAGGTTGCCGATGAGCAGCATCCGCTTGTAGCTGCTGGAGTAGAACCAGAGTAGTCCGGGTATGATCACAAACAGTATTCCCAGCGTCATGCTGTGCAGCAACGCGGCGGCGGCAATGCCGCATAGCGTGCCTGCTGCACTCAGCCCGATGCTCAACTGCATCGCTGCCGGCTTGCTGACCGTACGCGTCACGATCAGTTCGTCCGGGCGGTTGATACGATCTATCTTGACGTCAAAATAGTCGTTCACCACATAGCCGCCGGCGGCTATCAGCACTGTAGCCAGGATGATCAGCCAGAGTACGTACCATGGCAGCAGTTCGCCGAAGCCCGGCTGACGCAATACTGCCACAGCCACCCATTTCTCCATCAGCCATACCAGCGCGGCGAGGAAGAGCAGATTGCTCCACCTCACCAGTCGCAGTATGTCGTTGAAAGTGTTCTGCATTCAGCCTTATTTGATTCTCAGGATCACGCCGCGCCATGCCGGCAAGGTGATGTCTATCGGTTGATCGGGACGGAAGCTGATGGCCTGTTTGCCTCCGCGCAGCAGGTCGGTGGCCGTAGCCTTGGCTTTCTCCTCGATGCCCATATAGATGAATGCATCGTTGGGGATACGTACCTGTATCTGCTGTTCGCGGTCGTGGAAATTGACTACCACCAGCAGTGTCTCTGTGCCCATATGGCGCAGGAAGGCGAAGTGCTTCTGCTTGTTGAATCCCTCGCCTTGCGCATAGGTGATATCGTACATCTGGCCCTTCTGTATCGCGCGGTTGTCGCGTGCCAGTGTCAGCAGACGCTGGTAGAAAGCGCGCAGGTCGCGTTGCTCCTCGCTCAGTTGGGCTCCGTCGAACAGGCCGTGATTCGCCCAGGCCTGTATGCTCTTCAGTCCCCAGAAATCGAAGATGGTGGTGCGTCCGTCTATACCGGAGAAGCCCTCGATGTCCATGCCTTTCTCGCCCAGCTCCTGACCCATATAGATCATCACCGGACACTGGTTCAGCGCAGCCGTCACGATCATCGCAGGCTCGGCACAAGCGCCGTCGCCGCAGAAGAAGCCGCTGGCTACACGCTGTTCGTCATGGTTCTCCATGAAGTAGAGCATATGCTGCAGTTGTGCATCGCCGTGTTGCATCCACTGGCGTGTGATGCCGTCTGCCGACCAGTTCTTGGTCATCACGCCGCGCAGGTAGTCGTACATACCTACTTTGTCGTACAGGTAGTCGAACCCTGCTGCCAGATAGGCGTTATACTGGTTCGGATCGTAGCACTCGCCGATGAAGAGCATCTTCGGGTATTTCTTCTTCACCCGCTGGATGGCCCAGGAGAAAAACTCCACGGGCACCATCTCTGCCATATCCACCCGCACGCCGTCTATCTTCTTGCCGGCCCAGAAGAGCAGGATGTCCAGCATCTTCTGCCATGTGTCGGGGATGGGGAAGAACTGCTTCTCGCGGCCGCCCTGATAATAGATGCCGTAGTTCAGTTTGACGGTCTCATACCAGTCGTTCTCGCTCGGATGACTCGTGAAGCAGTCGTTGCCGGTCACCTTAGCCGGCATCTCTGTATACCCCTGCAGGTCTTTGTCCATCGTGAAGGGTTGGCCGGGCAGGTAGTAGAAGTTGTTCAGCGGCGAGAAAGCCCACTCGGGATGATCCTCTTCGCCCAGATCCATCACGCCTTTCGGCTTCTGTGTACTGTGGTACTGGCGACTCACGTGGTTGGGCACGAAGTCCAGCAGCACGCCCAGTCCGGCCTTGTGGGTGCGAGCCACCAGCGATTCAAACTCCGCCATGCGGTTGGCTTCGTCTTGGGCGATGTCGGGATGGACGTCGTAGTAGTCGGTGATGGCATAGGGCGAACCGGCCTGACCCTTGGTGATGGCGGGGTGGTTCAGACGCGCCGTGGCATGGCGGATGATGCCGGTGTACCATACGTGCGTAGCACCCAGGTCGGCGATGGCCTGCAGGGCGCGCTCGTTGATATCAGCCATCTTGCCGCACCCGTTCTCCTCTATCGTTCCGCAGCGTTTACGCGTCTCGTTGTAGTTGGTGAACAGGCGTGGCAGTATCTGGTAAATTATCGGTTTGCTCATCTAGGATGTGTGGTGTTAAATGAGTGCTTCTGTGTCGGATGCGATCATCAGCTCTTCGTCCGTCGGAATCAGGCAGACAGTGACTTTCGAGCCCTTCTTGGAGATGATACGCTCTTCGCCACGTACGTTGTTGGCTTCGTCGTCCACCTCGATGCCGAGATAGCTGAGGCCCTTCATGATCTGGGCGCGGATATACGGATCGTTCTCGCCGATACCTGCGGTGAAGACGAGGATGTCCAGACCGTTCATTGCGGCGGCGTATGCTCCGATATATTTGATGGTGCGGTAGATGAACATCTTACGCGCCAGGTCTGCACGGTGGTTGCCGGCCTTGATTGCGGCCTCGATGTCACGGCAGTCGCTCGACACGCCGCTCACGCCCAGCAGACCGGATTTCTTATTCACCAGGTCGTTGAACTGTGCGGTGTTCAGGTGCTCCTTGTCCATGATGAACGTAGCGGCACCCAGGTCCAGGTCGCCGGCACGCGTACCCATCACCAGTCCTTCTACAGGCGTCAGACCCATGCTCGTGTCAACGCACTGGCCGTTCAGCACGGCTGCGCAACTGCCGCCGCCGCCGATATGTGCGGTGACGATCTTCTGCTGCTTCGGATCCACGCCGAGGAACTCGCAGACGCGGGCACTCACGTAGCGGTGGCTGGTGCCGTGGAAGCCGTAGCGACGAATCGCGTATTTCTCATATAGTTCGTACGGCAGCGCGTACATGTATGCGTGCTCGGGCATTGTCTGATGGAAGGCGGTGTCGAAGACGGCTACTTGCGGTACGCTCGGCAGGATTTTCTCTATCGCGTCAATACCCTTCAGGTTAGCGGGGTTATGCAGCGGAGCCAGGTCCACACACTTGATGATCTCTGCCTTCACATCCGGCGTGATCAGTACCGACTTGTTGAATTTCTCACCGCCGTGCACTACGCGATGGCCTACGGCATTGATCTCCTTGAGGTCCTTGATGCAACCTATCTGCGGATCCACCAGTTTCTCCAGGATCAACTCGATACCTACGGTATGTTCCGGCATCGGTTTCTCAAATTTCACTTTCTCGCCGTTCGGCAGTTTCACCAGCAGGAACGAGTCGGGCAGACCGATCTTCTCGATACCTCCTTGTGCCATCACTTGCTTGCTCTCCATCTCAAAGAGCTTGTACTTGATACTACTGCTACCGCAGTTCAAAACTAAGATTTTCATGATATAAAATTTTCAAATTACAAATTACAAATTACAAATTTCAAATGGTCATTTTATAGCTTGATTCGCTGTTATGATGACCATTTGTACGATGTCCTGCACCTTGCATCCGCGGCTCAGGTCGTTCACCGGTGCGGCGATGCCTTGTAGGATCGGTCCTACAGCGTCTGCACCCGAGAAGCGTTCCACGAGTTTGTATCCGATATTGCCGGCCTGCAGGTCGGGGAACACGAGTACATTCGCTTTGCCGGCCACCGGACTGCCCGGTGCTTTGGTCTTCGCTACACTCTCGATGAGTGCGGCATCGGCTTGCAGCTCGCCGTCCAGCGCCAGATCGGGTGCCATCTCTTTGGCCAACTTCGTGGCCTCGGCCACCTTGTCCACCAGTTCGTGCTTGGCACTGCCCTTCGTGGAGAACGACAGCATGGCTACGCGCGGCTCGATACCTGCGATGCTGCGTGCGGTCTCTGCCGTCGAGACGGCTATCTCGGCCAACTGCTTGGCATCGGGATTCGGGTTGACGGCACAGTCGGCGAAGAGCAGGAATCCGTTCTCGCCCAGCTGTTTGGCCGGAGTGAACATGAGGAACGCGCCGCTCACGATGGAGCAACCCGGACGGGTCTTGAGTATCTGGAAGGCCGGACGGATCGTGTCGGCTGTCGTGCCGCGTGCACCGGCCAGCTCGCCGTCAGCGTCACCGGCTTTGATCATCAGGCAGCCCAGATAGAGCGGGTCTTGTGCTTTGCGCTTGGCCTCCTCTTCCGTCATTCCCTTCGCTTTGCGGAGTTCGTAGAGTAGAGCAGCGTACTCCGGCATCTTCGCGTCGTGCAGCGGATCTACTATCTTTGCCTCGCCGATATGCTCGTAGCCCTTCTCTGCGGCCATTCCCTTGATCTTCTCGGGGTCACCAATCAAAATAAGCTGCGCAATCTTATCTCTCAACAAGATATTGGCAGCTTCCAGAGTACGGGGTTCATCGCCTTCCGGCAATACAATGCGCTGGGGATTAGCCTTCGCCCGCGCAACCATTTGTTCCAAAATATCCATAACGTAAATCGATTTATCAAATATGGCACAAAAGTACAAAAAAGTTCGCATATATGCAATACCTAATATAAAAAAAGTTTTTTTTATTCAAAAAATTTGGTCATATCAAAAAAAAGTAGTACCTTTGCACGCTGAATTGGTTTTTATCAACAAACTTACTTCTGTTTATGAAGAAATCTGTACTAATGTTTGCATTGCTCTACGCGTCTTCCGTGCTCTTTGCGCAAGAGGAAGAGGCGGTGAAGGGAGCACATCCTTACAAGGTGGGTGATGATGAGAAGGTTTCTACTGAATTCGCGCATTGGTCAATCATTCCGCATGTGGGTTTCAATGCCTTCGACGGAGACTTCAATGCCGAGATGAAACACCCGGTCGGTTATCCTAGTGCCGGCCTGGCGCTTGAGTATGCATTCACGCCGGTATGGGCTGTCGGTGCGGAATATATGTTCAGTTGGTACAACGTGACCGGCAAGAGCAGCAATCCGGCTAATGCCGAGACCTTGCTCCGCGGTATGATGCACCGTGCCGAGGGATATGTGTCGATGGACTTCGTCAATCTCTTCTTCCCCCGTGCCCGCAAGAAGATCGTGAGCATCCAGGCGGTTGCCGGCGGTGGTTATGCATGGTACAAGAGCGATACCTACTATCCTGATCCATCGCGTGGTCATACGGCTACGTATATCAATAGCAAAGGTGAGGTCGGCCCCGAGTCGATGGAGGACTACAAGGGTGCTCCGTTTATCGGCGGTGGTCTGAACGTGGAGTTCAACCTCAATCGTACCATCGCACTCGGTGTACGTGCTACCTACAATTATTTCATCAACGACTATCCCGATGGTCGTGGTTACTCGGGTATGCAGTCGCTGGCATCGAAGAACAACGATGGTCTGGTGGACGTGACGCTGAACATGCGCTTTAAGTTGATGGCTGTCTCCAAGACCCATGTGCGCAATATTGCTAACGAGGATAAGTTGCTCGCTCGCATGGCTGAGTTGGAGAAAGAGCCGACTACCAATGCCGGTATGGGCATGTGCCACGACACCGTCATCATCTATCACGACACGATCATCAAGCAGTATCGTGAGGTACAGAAGGACGAGCAGAATGTATACTATGTCTACTTTGATAATGGCAAGGCTATCATCAAGGAGGATGGTCTGATCACGATCCAGCAGGTGGCTGATCGCCTCGAGGAAGACACCACGCTCTATGCTGTAGTCACTGGCTTCTGTGATAACACCGGTTCCGACAAACTCAACTATGTCCTGGGCGACAAGCGCGCAGCTAACGTGATGGATGAGCTGAGCCAAGAGCACGGCATCTCCGACGAACGTATGTATGCGATGGGTATGGGTAAACTCGTCGGCCGTCGCAGCCAGGCTGCTTACGGACCTAACCGTCGCGCTTCTATCCGTCTGGTGGACAAGGCTACCTTCGAGCGTATGAAGCAGAATCTGGATGACAAGAAGGCGCAGCGCGGTGAAGAATTCAAGACCGTACCTCTCTCTGAGAGCTCGAAGCAAGAGACGGTGAACACCTTCGCTATCCGCGACCACGAAGAGACGGTTGTCGAGAAGTCAACCACGCTCTCCAAGCTGGCTCGTCAGTACTATAGCAACACGCATTGCTGGGTATATATCTACATAGCAAACAAGGATCGTATTCCTAATCCGAATGCACTCGAAGCGGGCTCCACGCTCATCATCCCTGAGCTGACCACGGAAGAGATGCAGATTACGAAAGATCAGTGCCTGCGCCTGTACTATAACGCCCGCAATAGTAAGTAACGTGCACTAAGGGTTCCGGGTTCCCTTAAAAACCCGGGTCCCCAATAACCCTGGGGTCCCCGATGTAACCAAGCCCATAGGGCTGTTTGCAGTGGGGAAGAGCGTAGCACAGAACGTAGCGCTATACAAGGACGAGGTCCGCAGTCGCGCGAGTTCTGATGCAAGCGAGGTCCTATAGCTCAGTTGGTTAGTAGCACCTGACTCATAATCAGGGGGTCCTTGGTTCAAGCCCAAGTGGGACCACGACAGGAGGATAGTCCCGACGACTGTCCTCCTGCTCGTTAAAAGAATCAGTATTATCATGCGCCTGCGCCTGTTCATATTATTGCTGCTCACTGCTTTCGCTCTCGGCGATGGCTATGCCCTCACGCCAGCGCAGAAGCGCGCTAAGGCGAAGGAGGCTCAGCTCCGCAAGCGCGAGGCAGCCAAGCGCAAGGCAGAGCGGAAGAAAGAGGCGCAGCGGCGCAAAGCCAAGCGTAAGCGTATCAAGGAGGGCAAACTGCTGCTCTATGTCTATAGCTATGATCTGCGTAGCGGTGAGCAGTTGCCGGCCACGCATATCCAGGTGCAAGATGTCAATGCCCGTCCGGGCAAGCGGCCGTTGATCAACAAGGCCACTGACAACAAGCGCGCACGTGTCAGCAAGACCCTGCCCGTTGGGCGCTACTGGGCCTATGCCGCCAAGACCGGTTATTTCGCTTCCGACACCCTCTGGTTTAACCATCGCGACGATGAAGACACCATCCGTCTCTCGCTCTATCCGGAGACGCGCCTGACGTTCACCGTCACCGACAGCCTCACCTCGCGTCCCGTAGCGGCGAATGTCATCGTCCGCAACTCGGAGCGGCATAAGGTCATGCAGACCACCTCTGATTCGCTCCACGCCACGCTGGCGGTGCTGCTGGACGATCGCCTGCCTTTCTATACGATCGAGGCCACAGCGCCCAATTATTTCCCCTTCCGCGATACAATCATCGATCCGAAGCGTTTTGACGGAGTGCGGATGTCGCCGCGTGAGATCAAGACCTTTGTGCTCCATAATATCTATTTCGCTACGGGCAAGACCCAGATACTGCCGACGTCCGAACCGGCTTTGCAGGAACTCTATCGTTTCCTGCAGTCGCGCCCTAACCAGCGCATCCGCATCGTGGGGCATACGGATAATATCGGTTCCGATCGCAGCAACCAGGCTTTGTCTGAAGGTCGTTGCAAGGAGGTACGCCAGGCGATGATCGATCGTGGTATCCAGCCGGAGCGTATACAGACAGAGGGCCGCGGCGAGCGCGACCCTATTGTGCCGAATGACTCCGACGACCACCGCCAGATGAATCGCCGTGTCGAGATCGTGTTGCTATAGCAACGAGAATCGATTTTCATCGAATATCGTGTTGCTATAGCAAACAAAAGAAGCGCCATTCCGGCGCTTCTTTTGTTTACGTTAAACGTTATCTGCCTCTCTTACGCGCGTCTTCTACGGAACGCACATACACCCACGTACGCGAGCGCGAGGAGCATCAACGGCCAGAGAACATCACCTAACGGTTCTCCAGGTTCTTGTGGATCAGGCGTGTCACCAATGTTATCATCTCCAAATGGATTCCCTTCCGTTTTTCTGCGCCCGGGTGCATTAGCAGGAGCATAAACTCCCGGAGTACTTCCTGTTAGTACAGCCCCTGTGGCGGCAGCTTGAGGCAGCGCCGAACCGGAACTCTGCATGACAGAAGTCGAGCGAAAATCGCTATTGGGCTGTTGGGCAAGCCCCTGAGCTTTAACGCTCAGGAGGCTTACCAGACCAATCAGAATCAATAAATATCTCAATGCTTTCATAATTTCAATAGTTTAAATTACCAATTACAAATTACAAATCAACAATTATTGATTTATCAATTTTACTCGTTTTCCGGTTGCATCATACATCTCATCGCCGAGGATGATGTACATCTTATCATTGATGATCACTTTCTTCACCTCAGGCTTGCCGTTGGTTGCCGATCCGTTCTCAATGTCCGTCGGTGTCTCTTGGCGCGGTATCACATTCAAGGCGAAACGAGTGTCATCTTGCGTGCGAGTTGTAGAGAATGTGTATGGTGTATTCAGCAGGTTCGTCAGCGTACCCAATTGGTAGTCGATCAAATCAACTCGTTCGAATGGTGCATCCGCATAGCGCTGGTTCAGCGAGAATGTGTACTCGCCATCCGCCGGAGCACGGAAGCCAATCGGTATGACGTTCACCGCATCAGTCGGACTCATTGCGTTGAAGGCCAGGCGTGTCTCGTTAGACAAACTGTAAACAGCCAGCGTGTATCCTTCGCCGAACATCTTCTCAAGGTCAGCTCCAACTTCGTAATTCGAATTGTACTTGTTCGAAACCAGAATCGTTGTCTTGTCGCTTGCCTCTGCTCCGCTCAGCACGATACCAGTACGATTGACGCGATTGTCATCTGTCTCACGCTTCGGCGCGTAGATCGGATTAACATTGTTTGCAATCAACGAGTCAGTCCAGAAATGGAGTGTTCCTGTTCCTGATGTATCCACTTGTACGAAGAAGCACCACCCCGGTTGCAGTTTAGCCTCAGTGATGTCTGTCTGTACATACTCAGAGAAATCATGAACCGGTACACTTACATATACCACATCCTCTTCATTCCACTGATAGCGATCCTCAACGATGGTCACACGTCCCTGTAGCAGAGTAGCATCTCCTTCTGTCTCATCATCATACATCTCTCCGGTCTTGTAGCAGGACATGAATGGAACGCCCAACAAGTTCCAACCTATATGGGCGCTGTTGCGCCTTGCCGCTGCTCCATTGTATCCGGTTACATGAACGGTATCTTTTTTATAGTTCACCGCACTTATCGTAACCTCACCCTTTTCTCCGTCAGATGTCCATGCATTATCAAAGGTCAATGGTACACGGATGATGGCCTCGCCATATACAGGTACGGCTGTCATGATATAACCATGGCCCGGCTTTAAGGTAGAACCGGCGGGAACTAAGCTCCAGTTGTTAACATCCTCCACTACACCGCCTCCATAATCTGCACGGTGCTGTCCGTTATACGTCTTGATGGCGTATTGCCCGTCTCTACCGTTGGTTGAGTAATTAGAGTAACCAGCCAACCAACTATCTGCATAGTCTATGCTATTTACTGCTGTCTCGAACGGCACTGCCAGCGGATAATAGTGACGTCCGTCAGTACTTTCGTAGATGTCATAATCCATCGAAGCGGTTGTCTTCGTCAATGCAGCATCGTCGGCAATATATACGCGTGCTACGTCATATTTCTTTGTTCCCGCACGCGTCCAACCGTTATGCATTCTCAGCGTCGTCGCGTTGAAGGTTCCCGTCGATACTTTCAGCGTTGCGCCCGGATAGAGATGCAGGTTCGAAACACTCAGTGCACCATCGCCGGTAAAGGATCCTGCATTAGCCTCCAACGTTACATCCGGCAGCACGTGTACTTCCGATTTCGCCGCCCATGCAGCTTTCGTGGTGGCAATCGAATACATATCGTTGCTTTCAGCAATAACTGTCGGAATGGTCAATTGCGATACACCGATCTCCGTACCGCCGCTATTCTTCCAGTGGATGTAAAGCGACTTACCTTCATTCGCTACTGCACCAACGGTCAACGCTCCGCCATCTACTTTCACACGCTTCGCCGTACCATATATCGCATTGATGGCTGTAGTTGTAGCGGCAGTAGGATCAGCCGTACCGATATTCATCGAAGCAGATGCTACAAGAGCCAAATCAGACGGTGTAGTCGGTTGCACAATCACTCCATGCGCACCCCATTCGCTTGCCGTTGCCGGAACATCGTTGTACTTCGTCGTTATCGGCAACAGGTAGATGTCAGATGCCGAAGGCGATCCGTGGAAGCCCATATATCCACCGGTGTAGATACCCATCTTCTTTGTGCCATTATGCTTGGCATCCATCTTCAGCGTATAGGCTCCAAAATCAGTGCTACTCAAGTACCAAACCTGTGCGGAGTCGCTGTTGCTCGTTGATAACCACATATTATAGTTACCGGAACCATCTGCCTTGGCTGTTTGCAGATAGTTGCTACCTGTCGTAGTGAAACGAATACCATTCATATACTTAGTCGCAGCATTACGTCCTGTAGCTTTGTAAGCAGCTGTCGTAGGTGCATATGTCGCAGCTGTCGGCGCCGAACTATTGTCCACCGAAATCTTGAACGGCACAATAGACGGCTGAGAACTAGTCGAGGCCAAATTACTTGGCAGTGCATACCACTGATCGCCGCTCTTTACCGCAATCACAAACTCTTCCGGCAATGCACGTCCGTTCATTGGATGCTCTACCGTTTTGATAATACGACTACCTTTGTAGATCTTCAGGAGCAACTTGTAGTTATACTCCGTATTATAGGTAGCCGCAGGAACGGTAAGACGAACAGAATAATCTTGATTGTATGCACCTCCTGGGAAACTGATAATATTACCTTCTGCCAAGGAAGTACCGCCTGAACCATACAACCGCAGAGGAGAAGATCCAGCAGCTACTTCATCTCCATTCCCGTCCAAATAATTGATAGTAATCTTGCTGACACTATACAAATCACTACCGCTGAAATTAATCAAGTTATCCGCAGCCTCTGACAGGTTAACATATACACCAGCCGTAGAAGTCAAATGTACATCGCCCGTCACATTAAAGGTCGGCACACACCATGCTTTCACATCGCCATAAATCTTAGCCGTTACAATAATGTCATAATCAGGCACGGTCAAAGTGCTACCCGAGACAACATCGTCTGTCACATCATCTCCGCCTTCATTCGTCACTTTCCAGCCCGACCAGTAATGACCGCTCGTTACGGCTGAATAACTCAGCGTTAGCGAAGATCCATAATCAACATCATCATTCTCCCCTTCATCAATATCTCCGGCACTAATCGTTACTGTGGACAATTCCGTTACGGCAACGTTATGTTTTTTGAGACTGAAGGTTGCAGAAATAGTAATATCTTCGCTCAATGTCAAACTGTTACCGCTGGTGAATGTGGTACCATTTACTTTTAACCCATTGGTTGCCAATTCATATCCTGTATTGCCGGAAGCGCTAATGGTGATCGTTCCTCCAATATACGCACTTCCCGAAGTCATGGAGCTTGCTCCACTATTATAAGTAACAGTTATAGTACCATTAGAAGGAGCGGTAATCGTCACGTTCCATGTTCCGTTTGGTTTCCAATGCGCCGCAAATACTTCATCGTCATCATATATCCATTTAGCATTTGCATCGGTGTATTCACCCACGCTGGCTACTAAAGCGCCATTGGCTGTGATAACCATATCTCCGCCGCTGGTTTCCGTGTAATAGCCCAACAAGGTATATCCGGTGTAGGATGCATGTGTTACGCTGCTTAATGACGATGAGTTATAAGTAGCCGTAGCTTCACCGTCAGATGTTCCTCCATTCTTATCAAGCACAACATCATACTCCTTCGCGGTAAATGTAGCATCCACCGTAACGTCGTAGTCCGGCATTGTCATTTCGACATACGATTCATCCTCATCACCGTCGGCAATTACGTCCGAAGTGACATCGCTATCATCGTCATCCTTATAAATAGTCCATTCGGTAAAGGTATATCCGGTACTTGGTGTCGCCGCCAAAGTAACTGCCGCGCCTTCGCACGCGGATGTCGGATCTGCCTCTATCGTTCCTCCCGTCACAGTTCCTGAACCGGTAAGCGTAATGTCATATGCCGTACAGCAACTAATCAGATAATTCGTATATTCCGGGATATACAACCGCATTGCATTTTCTGATGCAGTAGGATTGCCCTTTGAGGAAGAATTCGCATAATATTTACTCTCCCATGTGCTACCACTATATAAAGTCAAGAAGTTATAGTAACTTGCAGTTGCCCAGTTCCATAAATAGAAGCAGTCACTGGTCGTCGTGTTGAACTCGCTGTCATCACTTGCTTCCCATAAATCCCATGCACTGGCTACGGTACTATAATCTCCACACGCAGAATAACTGGAAGTCATACCTCCCGTCTTGTTAATACCCAATTGCTTGCTTCCATTCTTTAGTATATAATAGCCTTCCGAATCTTGAGATTTTGCAGTCCATACCCAATCGGAGGAAACAGACGACAGCGTAGCATCATCTGCAGATAGATTGGATGATACATCTACTGCCGAATAGTCATTCTTAAGTGCCTTTTCTGAACTGTTATTGACTATCACAATCTTACTGTCAAGTCCTATATACTTGGTAGAAGTGATTCGCTTATAAGTGGTTGAACTCTCTTTTGCGAAGACAGCGTGATAGGTCACATCCGCATTGATAACTGGAGCATCTCGCCCGTTCTTAAACAACACAGCCGGCTCGGTACTCTTTCCGCCCCACGTGTTCGTTGTCCATCCTACGAACACATCACTTGCTCCATCACCGTCATCGCAAGAAGACGGATTAGGTGGCAACACTTTCGCCCACTCGTCATCATCATAATAATTTTGAGCATCGCCCAAATCACTTCCGGTTAGTTCAACTCCGTTTACTTTCCATTGAACGTGCCAATCTTTACGGTCATAGTTTGCAGTTGCCGTCACATTGGCACTACCGGCTGTGATCTCCACAAATTGCGTCGAAGCAGAGCTCGGCGAAACACCCGTACCGCTTATTGTCCATCCATCGAAATTGTAATCTTTATGAATTGTACAATATACGTAGATTTTGCCGCCGCTTGCCACGCTTGTTGCACTTTGGTAAACCGTTCCACCTGCAATAGGAGATGCGCTGGCACTTACTGTGTAATCCGAACAACTTGGAGAAGTATAATAGTTACCCGTTACCGCTCCTTGTTTATATAGATAGATTGCAGTACTCTGCGTAGTACCTGCTTTGAAATAACTATTGTAAATTAATTGATACGATGTGTAAGTTGCAGAGGTAAACTCCCAGCGACTATTCGTTGTATTATAGGTGAAGGTCCACAAATGCGGATTATCATCGCAAGTAATATAACCGTCTTTGTCTATTCCCAAGAATTTCGAGTTGTTCTTATTCCGAATCAGCACTTGCGAGCCGAATTTAACAACCAGCCACCGTAATGTATCTGCGGAAACAGTTACGCTTGTACCTGTGTAGGAACTTCCCTTTTCACTCATGCGATCATTTACAACTGTCTTACTCATGGCATATCCACTGCTTGAAGCAAATACATACTCTCCCGTCGTCAAATCACCGGTACTTGTAATCTTATTGTACGTTGTTCCACCCGGAGTGCTCTGCTGATAAACGGCATAATAGGTCACATTACTTGCCGGAGTAAGAGTAGAACCTGCTGTCTTGCTCGTTGGGTCAGATCCCGCATTACTTGCCGAACTGGTCGCCCAGCCAACGAAGTTCCATCCTGCGCAGTTACACGATGCCTCAGGGAAGGTTATTGCCTCATCTCCATTAGCTTGTGTCTTGCTCCAGGTCGGCGAAGACCCAGCAGTCCAGCCGTCTGCACTCACCGTTCCATTACCCGCATTCAACGTAATGGTGTATTTCGGTTTCTCTGTCCATTTTGCATAAAGCGTAACGTTTGCATCACTCACTGTACTTGTACCAAAGTTCCATTGAGTTCCTTGCGTCCAATCTGAATTATCATACCATCCACCAAATGCCCAACCGGTTACGCTCTCCGAATAACTCGGGTCTGACGCTTTTCCACCATCATTTACATACTGCGTACTCGGAGTACTACTTCCATGGCCGTTTAAATTGAAAGTCACGCTGCGTGGAATAAAACTCTGTACTGCACTATATTGGTATGTGGCACTTCCGTAGTTATTCTTTCCATATGCACGATAGTAATACGTATTTCCTAGCGAAAATGATCCTGTTAATGTGCCATCACAAGTAGTAGCGGTACCGGAAGTTAAAATCGGTGTTTCTGTATCGCAATTCGTTCCTCCGACAGTAGGTGTAGTATTAGAACTCGGACTCCAAACAAATCCCGCTTCCGACCAAGAGCAGTTATCTCCTTTATCCATTCCTGTTACCGTCACACCAACGCTGCTCAAAGTAAACGACCCTTTTAACGAAGCAGCGGAACTACTCATATCCGCATCGCCATCACAAGAAGCTGCAGAAGCCCATTGAGCATAGAGGGTTGTGTGTGCAGAAATGGAGAATGTTGCTCCTGCGGCATAACTGGTTCCCCCACCTCCTGGAGCCGTATTCCAACCATTGAAAGTTTTTCCGTCCGGAGCCGTAAAGGAGTTGCTTTTGACAGTCACTGTAGCCCCTGATGCGTAAGGACTATCGGTATCAGTTATGGTTCCGGATCCTCCGTTCTTGTCATAGGTAACAGTATATCCGTAAAAAATTTGCGCGCTTACCAAATAAATACTATTAGTAGTGGTACTACAAGTTACTTGAACATAACCGCTTTCTGGTGTCGTATAATCAATAGTTGCTGTATAATTTGCGCTTCGTCCGTCACCGCTGCCACCATATCCCCATGAAGCACTTTTGGCAGTATTGCTTCCTACTTTCACATATATGGTACCAGAACCTGAACTTTTGTTTGTATTGTAAGTTAATATAACTTTTGTTACGTTAGAGAACGAAACCGGTGATGTTCCATTTGCTCCTGTAACCGTTGAAGTTACTTGAATACCATTATTCGAGAATCCGGCACCTGCTTTACCAGATGTCCAGTTCGCAGCATTGCCACCAGATGTCGCTGTCCATGTGGAACCCGTAAAAGTGTAAGTTGTGGAATTTGCCGCTCCCCACGCATCACCAACGCCCAACACCGTCAGACATACCACAAAGATAGCCAAAACTCGTATATTTTTTAAGATATTCGTTTTCATAACTTTCAATTCTTTAAACATTAAACACTAAACATTAAACATTATTAAATATCTTATTCCTCATCTGCCCATACAGCGTAATAGTGCTTTCCTTCGGCGCACATTCCGCTTTGACCTGCGTTATATATAGTTGCACCGGACTTGAGACTTCCATCTGCATTGATGTCTTTCTCTTCTACCCAACCGATAAAATGCTTGTGCTGTCCTTCGCAGCCTACCGCCTCTACCTTATCAGAGATAGCCGCAGGAGTAGAATAACTGCCGCTCTTATTGGTCGAAGTCTCTACGCTGCTCATCCAATCATAATAGACATCATTATCATTGGCTGCCCAAGTCGCTGTTATCGTTACATTCGACGACGGCATCGTGAACTTTCCATCCGTCACGCTCTGTGCAGGAGAATAAGTCCAACCGTTGAAATGGCTTCCACATTTACTAAAGCCGTCGCTTGTTTTCACCGTCACTTCATCTCCTGCTTCGTACGGACTATTACTATCCGTTATCGTTCCGGATCCGCCTGCTCCGGCTGCATAAGTCACCGTATAAACCTGGTTCGTAGTGGTGGAACTGATAGTCTCTGTTGCACCGCATTCGTCTCCACTCCAGGTCTTGGCCCGTACAGTCCATGTATATTCTGTATTTGGAGTCAGGCTACTCTTCGAATAGGACGATGTTACTTCTTCCCAATCTCCGCCGTTCCATTGTACCTCGTACTTAGAAACACCTGAAGCCATCGTCCAACTCAAGGACACCGTATAAGCGGTCTTTGTCACCGAAACCGAAGGCGCTGCAATCTTATTCGTGCAACATGTGGTGGCAAAAGCAGATAGTGCCGCACCACGTTTGAATATAAATGGCTCTGGATTCGATGCTCCGTAACAGGCATAATAAGAACCGCCATAACGCAATGTAGCATTTACCGATGCGCTGGTATTGTAATTACTTACGAGCGTATATTCTTTTCGGGTAGAATTATACGTAATTGTAAACAACTCTTTATCATCGGAAGGAGAACCTACTAAGTCCGCTTCGCTTTTAGTTCCCGTACCAACAAGATAGTTATCACCATTCTTGATGGTGTATACGTTGGATGTAGCTGTCTCTTTAATATGCCATTTGTATACTGTGGCGTTACGAGAAATAGTATCGTTCGTAACCTCAACCAACGTTCCTCCCAGTTTCTTAGTAGATACAGTATTGTTCATCATATACCAATTCGTACTATGTGCTTGGACTATCAGGTAATCGCCCTCTGGAATGGGAGTTCCGGAAATCTTTTCCCAAGGTCCAAGACCAGCCGTTGAAGTAGCAAACACAGCATAGTAGGTGGTTGTGCCGGTTACCGCAGGAGCATTTGCCTGCGTCTTGAATAAAACGCTCGGACGAGTGTCTGTTGAACCATCAATTTCTGCATTCGACCAGCCGACAAACACTTTGCTTTCATCACAATCGCTGGATGTAGGCTCCGTAGGTAATGTCAGCACTTTAGCACCATTTGGAACGCTTGTTGTGCCACCACTCGCTGCACCGCCATTAACACTCCAGCTAACCGTCTGCATCGTTTCTCCGTATGTATAGGAGATGGTTTTCAGTTTGAGGCCACCGGTAATGTTAATAATTTCTACGGTCAGTTTGGTGCCAGATGTCCATGTGTTATTGGTAATGCTTACCGTTCCATTGCCGGATACGGTATCCGTACCAATGACAGTACTTCCGACCTTTAAGTTGACGCGTCCCCTTGTCGCAGTCGCGGCTCCGGTAAGAGAAAGTGAAAAGGCAGATATCGTTTGGGAACTGCCTAAAGTCATTTCAAATGTAATGCTTGTCGCAGGATTCGAATTGGAACCGACTTGAGAGTAATCGGTATTTTGTGCGAAATATACACTACTTCCTGCTACTGTAACATCCCATCGGTTACTCTGACTATCATTCCCGTACACACTAGCGGAGTTAATAGTCAAATCTCCACTACCGTTTCCGAATGTAATCGTTCCTGTTGTTGCTGCTCCCCACGCATTCCCGACGCCAAAGGTGAAAATGAGAGTTAAAATGGCAACAAACCTTAACGTGGTTTTAACCTGGTTATTACCTGGTCTTAACCTGGTTATTACCTGATCAGAATTCCTCAAATCAGTTAAAAAGTTTAAATTTTTCATATGTTTTTGATTTTATATTATATTCTTTCGTTGTGAGCATAGGCCAACCCAATGGCCTATACCCAAAGATGAGGATTAAGGTTTGATATATTTAACGATTGCAGTTACAGTAGGATCCTTGACGGCAAATTCATCTGCTTTATGATTAGAGAATTCCGACCACAAACAAATTCTATTGAAATGAATGTTAGTGTACCTTGTTTCAAACAGTTCCCATGTAGAATTTGTTCGCCACTGAGAACGAGCTGCACAAATGACAAAGTCGGGATTAGTTTGCAAGATAGCATCTAATTCTTTTTGAACAACTGAAGCCAAATCCCCGTGACTAAGCAGAACAATACGTAATCTATACCATTCCAATTCTGCCACAAAATCAAATCGCTGTCCTGCAGGTGGAATTGAAGCGGGTAAAGTAAAAGTGACATAACTATCCACATGCCGTAGATTAATGATCTTGGCTCCTTGATTTACTAATTCAAACAAAGTCATCCATATGGTAGTTGTTTTGCCGGAATTGCCTTTGCTTTTGATAACAATTAGTTTTGTTTTGTTGTTGCTCCATTGAGCGTTGTTTATATTTTCCATAATGCTCAAGCCCTTTTTACATGCGGGTAACATGTTTTTGTCTATCTTGTTATTAGATTTATTTCGTTTTCGTTCAACATATAATCCTTTTTGCATTCACTCTCAATTGCATCTCATTCGCATCCTGTACGTCAGTGTACTGTACTTGGTCCTTTTTTGCTGTACTTGTTCCTTTTTTTACTCGGCTTGTTCCTTTAGCTTGTTCCCTTTCGGACTAAGCTTGTTCCTTTTTTTGCCTCCAAAGGGAACAACCCTCATTTATTCTTCCGGTTTCAGCTTGTCTATTTTTTTGTTCGCTTGTCTCTAAAAAAATAGACAAGCTATTCATCTTCTTCAGGCCATATGATTTGCATACAAAAAAGCAACAACATCTTTCGACATTGTTGCTTACAAAAGGGCGGTATGCTCGTTGACTATTCCTGCGTTTCCTCAGCTCCGTTGAATGGCAGTTCCTCCGGTGGGGTGGTGAAGTTCACCGCACGTTTCGATGAGATCACTGACTCCCCCAACTCTTGCTCCAGCTGCTCACGCGCCACATGCGCCACATTACCTCCGCGATGCGCGATATTCGCATTCTCGGCAAAGCCTTTCGGGTTCTCGCGCTTGCTCATCTCTGTTGCCGCCGCCTCCGCCAAACCATTGAGCATCCGCAGCCTGCATTTTCAGTTGACTACAATTTGTAGCCATCTCACTGCCTTCTTGCTTGGAACCGACTGTATCAGGCGAAGAACTTGCTCTGTATCAGCTACATCCGTTAGGCGTTGCTTGCCATCAGGAGATGTGAGTTTCAACTGTCCCATATTTTGGGACACTTCACTTCCCTCCATCTGAAGTTTGGTCTTAAGCGCATTCCAATACTTTCTTGGACGCGGACTGTCTGTTAACACTTGGATGACATCAACGATAGAGAAAAAGTACTTCTGCTGCTCCTCATCCCACACGTAGCGGACCTGTTTGCCTTCAAATAATTTAATTGTTTCTTCCTGTGCCATAACTCTTTCAAATTATGCTGCATAAGTTACAAAAAATATTTGACATATGCAAACTTTTGGGCAACAAAATGCAAGAAAAATGCATTTCTTTCTTTTGTAAGCAAATCAGTATGTCAATGTTCATTTCCGGTATATTATCGTACAGGAACGATTGTTGGTTTCAGGCTGTTTCGGAGTGTTTTTCTGTCCTTGCAGTCATGGCTACGGGTGCCTTGT
>Ga0265300_10001217_pt1 | contig 24840 bp, 39 predicted proteins | sample AusTroGonzalo_MG_FD_193482 | JGI IMG/M metagenome (GOLD analysis project Ga0265300, IMG submission 193482) | Bovine rumen microbial communities from tropical cattle in Woodstock, Queensland, Australia - Gonzalo_03 | ecosystem: Host-associated > Mammals > Digestive system > Stomach > Rumen ...
TCGTTAAGGAACAGAAGTGGTACACCGGAACGGTTTATATGAACTGCGTGGACGGGGTCAGTTTTGCAGACACGGACGGGAAACTGTATCGCACGAAATTCCTGCAAGACAATCACCTGTACTTCCCGGTGCTATCAAAGTATTACTACGACCATGCGTTCAACTCAACCGTGCTTGCAACGACTGATCCGTGGCGGATTGCGAAACTCACAACCAACTTCTACCCGGTCTATAAAACGTACCGACCGGATTCTCTCCGGCATACACGGGAAGCACAGTACGAGATGATGCATACCGTGTTCGAGCGTGACTGCATGATCGCTGATATCCTCAAAATCCGTGGATTCGATTTCGAGTATAAACGCACCATGGCAAAGGCAATATGCGGTCAGTACTATGCACTGTATGATCCGGATACGCAGGAAAAGAAGCTTGAGTTCCCGCACGATTTTGTGCACTACTACCGTGAACACCAGGCTGAATTCAAATCCATATCACACACTGACCTTGCAACCATCCGCTCCGAGTGTGAGATCGAAACCTTCAACGCCATCCAGACATACTATAACGAGCACAAGCAGGAATACTACCTCTTGAACGACGATATTGCGTTCGATAAATGGCTCGCACGGCTGGATGATGAAGCCACAGGAAACCATGAATATCACGAAGATCCTGCACAGGATACACCACAGGAAGAAGAACCGGAGCAGGCATATGACCTTCCTGCGGTAAACAGGGACGAACGTGTGGTCGTATACTGCGGTACATACGATGTCTACATGAACATGGTTGCATCCTGTAAATCCCTGCTTGCTACCACACCCGTTGATAAAGTCTACTTCCTTATCGAGGACGATGAGTTCCCGTACGATGTTCCTGACATTGTCCACACAATCAATATCAAACCGCTCGCACTCCATTTCTTCGATCAGCAGGGGCCGAACTTCAACAATTCCTGGACATACATGTGCATGGTGCGTGCTGCGTTCCCCGAATCCTTCCGTGACTATGACAAGATCCTGTCGCTTGACGTTGACGTCGTCGTGAATGACAACGTGTCCGACCTTTGGGACTACGATATCTCAGACTACTACATCGCAGGCGTACCGGAAAGGCAACGGCAGAAGTCCGCATCAGATCCGCTGTATATTAACTTCGGCGTTGTGATGATGAACCTCGCCAAACTACGCCAGGATGGAATGCAGCAGAAACTTATCAATGCTCTGAATACGCAAAAGTTCGGATGCCCGGAGCAGGACTGCTACAACAAGTTCTGCGCAGGACACATCCTCGATCTCCCGAACGACTATAACTTCACCACCTACTCCCATATCACAGGCGACGCTCAGAAAGAACGCATCATCCACTACGCAGGGCAGAAGTTCTGGCGTCACTACGCTCTCGTGAAACAATATGCGGATCTGTCATGGGATGAGGTTATGAAAAGGCAGGCGAAACTTCATGAGTAAACCGGTATTATTCGCCAGTTTCCGTCCGCTTGAGCGTGCCGAAAATCTGCGTGCTGCCTATGAAGCATACGACGGCGAAAAGGTGCACTGGCTGTCCGTAGAACCTGGCTACAAACAAGAGGTACTGTCCGGTAAGTACGATCTGTTGGTAACGGATGACTTCCCGTACGTATCCCCCGGCAAATGTATCATGATTTGGCACGGCATCCACGGCGGAAAGACTATCGGGTACGATCAGCCCGGGAAACCGTACTTCTCGCAGGAATCATCACGACTGATCACATACGTTATATCAGCAGGCACAGGCATGATCCCTGTTTGGAGCAGATGTACAGGCGTAGCGCACTCGCACATTCTCCCGCTGGGCATGCCACGGACGGACGAGTACAAGGGTTATCAGCATGAACCGTCAGATAAACGAACCTATCTGTTTGTTCCGACGTTCCGTGACAAAAATGAAACGCCATTCCCGGACATAGATTGGCAGTACATTGACAGTCAGTTGACGGACAACGAGCTGCTCATCGTAAAAGCACACCCATGGCAATCAGACGTTGGTACTGATCAGGTCACGAACGGTATCGGAAACGGAATGTTCAAGCATATCATTGTCATATCACCCGCATCCGCCACAGCACAATGGCTGTACATTGCGGACGTTGTTATCACAGACTATTCTTCCATCATGTTTGACGCATACCTGCTCAATAAACCCGTCGTCCTGTTCGAGAAAACTCCTGGCTATACTGAAACGCGCGGAATGTGCTTTGAATATCCTTATGACTATTCACCCTATTACGCCTCAAACGAGGACAAACTGCTCGAACTCATCCGCTACAGAGCCAAGCATCCATACCTTACAGAAGCGGAAAAACGCATCACAAGTAACGTCGCTGATATGTGCGACGGTCACGCATGCGAACGACTCTGTCAACTGATAAACCAAATAAAGTGAGGTGAAACACATTGCCAAACCCTATCATCCATACCAAACCAGGCGAGAAAATCGTCACTTTCTTCTCTACCCGTAACCTCTATAATGTCCTGCCGGCAGCTTATAACTCCCTGCTCGCATATAATCCGGACGTGCACGTTTACTGCTTCATCGAGGACGACAAACTCCCGTACAAAACACCTCCACATGTCACTTGCGTAAACGTTACGGAGCAGGAATTCTTTCCGCATGACGGACCGTGCTTCAAAACTCGCTATACCTACATGATTCTCCTTAAAACCGCACTTACCAAGATCTTCCCCGATGCTGACCGAGCACTCATCCTCGACGTTGACACCATTACCTGCGACTCTCTCGCACCACTATGGGACTGGGATCTCACTCACGCTTACTACGCAGCTGTCGTAGAACCGGAAGGTTCTCGTATCCGCCAGGTACTGTACGCCAACTTCGGTATCGTGATGCTCAACCTTTCCCGTCTTCGCACTACAGGCAAGGACGATCTCATCATCAACGAACTCAATACCACCGCCTACTCGTTTCCCGAACAAGACGCTTTCAACAAGGTCTGCATGAACCGATTCGACCCGCTCCCGCCGGAATATAACGTCACCAAGTATACATTCGATATCACCGGCAACCCGGAGCGAACACGCGTGCTCCACTTCGCAGGCCTCAATGACTGGACTCACTTCTCTATCGTTCAGCACTGGCTGTCTCACACTACTCCGCCACCCCGCTACGTTGTATACGCAGCCGACCACCGCGTCCAGGACATGATGCTCACATCAGCGAAATCCCTGCTCGCCCACAACAAGGTAGACCGGATCTTTCTCCTCGTCGATAACGACGCCATAGCAAAGGACCTTCCACCAGTCTTTCAGTGCATTAACGTTTCTAAACAATCCGTCTTCCCGCACGACGGACCGAACATTATGACATGGTACGGCACTATGACTACCCTTCGCGCCGGGTTAACCCGCATCCTTCCGTCCTCAGTCGAACGCATCCTCTGGCTCGATCCGGATACCATCGTCTACGGCGATATCTCAGATATCTGGAACTACAATATCGACAATAAGTACTTCGCAGCCGTCGAGGAAGTACGCAACCACAATCACACTCAGAAACCATACTACAACGCAGGCGTTATGTACATGCACCTCAAACTCATGCAGGAATCCGGTGTCGCTGATAAAATAATCGACGACATTAACACCACCCACTACGAACACCTCGAACAGGACGCGCTCAACTTCGACTGCTTCCTCCATATCCTTCGCCTGCCGTCCAAATACTCCGATTCATATGTGTCAGAACCGTGCGAAAAACCACTCATACACCACTTCCTCGCTAAAGACAAACCTAACTTCTATCCCGCTGCTGAACCGTATCAAAACATACCTTGGAACGAACTGAAAGGAGTGATCGAATATGGTTCGTAAAAACGAAACGGACGTGACTGATGAACAGATAACCGATATTGTCAAAAAGAAACGCGGGTCAAATTGGATGAAAGAACTGTCCGCTGATAGCGGTGAACCTGGAGATAACGCTCGCTTCGTCCGCCATGCTCTCGTTGCATGGAATCTTCCGCCTATCGATATCTCTGACGCAAAGCAGGTCGAGAACCGTATCGGGGAATACCTCACGTATTGCGCGGAAAACGACCGCAAACCTCAGATCGTAGGCATGTGTAATTGGCTCGGCATTCAGCGTAGTACGCTCAATACATGGCTAAATGGCGATTATCGGGGCGGCACGCACTCAGACATCATTAAAAAAGCTGTGTCATTCATCGAGGAAATGTGGGCAGATTACATGCAGTCCGGAAAGATGAATCCAGCGACCGGAATCTTCCTTGCGAAGAACTGGTACGGGTACAAGGACGTGGCAGACGTGGTTGTCACGCCGAACAATCCGATGCAGGATCTTGACGCTGAACAGGCCAGGAAACACCTGATCGAAGCAATACCGGACGAGGACGAATAAAAAAAATAGGTGCGGGACATAACATCCTGCACCTATTCTCTTTGAAATAATACTTACTGTCCCATTATTATATATATTGTCCCATAAAATAATATATATATACTCTACGACGTGACGGGTTGCTTTTGAGTGTGGGAAATTTGGAGCGGGACAAAATGGGATCGCCGGAAGAACAGGGAAGTTTCATTGCTGATCCGGAATGGAAAAGCCAGGAGAGTCGGCAGTTATGCGGAGAGAATGCAGAATGTGCAGTTCTTGTTGGCGGATATCCATGGTTTTGGGGTCGTAATGGCTGTACTATTCGCGAAACATAAGTTTAGCGAATAGTAGGTACACTATATATAGAGCGGAATACTGAACGAGATACAAGCCGTACGATTATGCACTGGAAGTGTATAAAACATAGCGAATATGCAGTAGTATTCATACTGCACTTTGCATATACATGGCGTTTATGCAAGCAAGAATTGCATAAAGAAAGGCATAAAAAAAGACCCGCCCGGGGACAGGCCGGGCAGGCGAAAGTGAGGTTTCCGATGACAATGACAGGCATCGGCTACGAGCGGTCAGCCTGGGTTTGACCGCCCGTCTGCCGGTGTCAGCCTTGCCAGGAGCGGATCTTCTCGACCATTTCAGTATAGCACATAGTGTCGAGTCCTTCAAGGAAGAAGTCACGGATGAAGTAGATACAGGACATGAAGTCGCCGTACTTGATGAGCAGTCGCTGCCGGAGCGGAGATCCCTTCGGCGAGATGACCAGGTAGATCCTGTACGGATTAATCCGGGCGGTGTTGGAGCGGATGACGGAGAGATGGGTACGTCCTTCGTGAACGTCCATTACCTTTTTCTGATTAGCCATGCTTGTCACTTCCTTTCAAATGGCGCGGAGGATGTCGTCTTTCGGGATAACCCATTCGCCTTCACGGGTCAGCCATACATGGAGACCGAGTGTCTTGAGCGTGTATTCCATGCCCTGGATTTCACGCTCGTACAAATCCACCTTGTGGTCAAGCTTGGCAGAACGTTCCCGTTCTCCCTGCTGATAGAGTTCTACGGAGCGGTCGTCGTACTTATTCTTCATACGCTCCAGGCAGTTCATCCTTTCGAGGATGCGGTTGATACCATTGCGGTTCAGCATGGCGGATCCTTTCTGCCCGTGTACAATGCCCACGGGCAGGCTGTCGTTCAGTCCTTTTCAACAATCAGATGGCAGTACACGCAGGGATAGATTCCCGGTTCAGAGAGCATCTCATCATAGGAGCAGTACTTCTCTGTGTAGTTCCGGGAGAGCAGCTCCTTCGCCTGCTCACGGGACAGGACGGTCGCCTTGTCATTGATCTTTTCAACACGGACGTACTTCATAGGTTTGTCCTCACTTTCTCCAGGATCCTGGCCCTGGTTACCGGATCTCCGGCGGAGGTCCGGTGTATCAAGGTCAGTCAATCGGTTCAACATCGTAGCGAGTCCAACCGGGGTAGCGGACAATCTTAAAACGGTGGTCGTCCACGCAGATGATTTTGTAGTCCCGGTGGCGGTCGTCCGTGATGAAGGCGATTGATCCGCCCGCCTTCTCATACTCGATCACCTTATTGCACAGGGCGGGAAGGGTGATCGAGCGGACCGTGTACGCCCTGATCACTGAGTAGATCTCATCAAGCAGTCTGTAGGTAGTCATGTCAGTTGTCCTCCTTGTCCATGTCGGTGATTTTCCGGATCAGATCGGCAGCGTATGCAATTGCGAATGCCGTGTTCTCGAATGTTTCCTGCCCCATGAATTCGATCCTGTACTTAGCGTTCATGTTGATCGAGTTGAGGAGCGGTTTCCCATCGTCGTCATGCTCAGAGTAGATGGCGTACTCAGCTTCGGTAGACCTGGTGTCCGTGTTGTAGAACTCACGGGCCAGAATCATGTACCCACGGCAAGGAACAGTGGCGACGTTCAGTTCGTCAGCCCACAGGATATCTTCGTAGCCGAATCTGTAGGTGTGGAGATTCTCTTTCTCGATCAGATCCGCAAGGCGGATGGTGCGGTAGTTGGACGCCCGATCAAACAGTTCGGACATATGCTCTTCACGGTTCATCATGGTCATTCTCCTCTCACATCAATTCTTCGATGGCATAATCGAGTCCGGTCTGATTGTCGATGCAGTAGTTGACGATTGTTTCGACATCACAGATGTCGGGGTAGATATTGTCTGTGCTATGGAGTTTATCTCCATCGTACCAATAGAATGGTTTGTCCGGATCGTAATCGGGACTTCGCTTTGCGAGACAGGCGAACTCATGGATAGGGTAGGCCGGCTCGTCACAGTCCTTGCCGTAGAATTCCATATCGTATCCGGTACAGTATACCCACGGGTGCGGAGGATATCCGTTGCGTTCTTTGAAATCTTCAATGTACTTATTGAAGGGATAGTCGTAGTTGCCTTCGCCGAGAAGGAACGACCTGGCGGAGGAACGAAGGGCTTCCCAATGTTCCTTCACGATTTCTGTCCACATGTCGTGCAACTCTTTGGCAGTCATGTCATCCGGAATGCATTCTTCCGGAGCGAGTTCCGCTTCATTCTGAAGGGAGCGGATATCGACGAGTGCCGTTTTGCATTCGTCAACAGTGAGCATCTGATAGTCACTGTTCGTGCGTGTCCATTCGTCGGTCATCAGATTCTCGACGATGGTTTTCAGTTCAGCCTTTGTCATTGTCTTGTCCTCACTTTCATAGGTCGAATAGGTACTTGTTACACTAACTATTATAACGATGATAACGTAAATGTCAAGAAGAAAATTAAGCGACATAGAATCGTCTGTCACTCCAATGGGTTGCGATGCGGGAGAGTTCTGCATCCGGAATCATCGGGAGTTCCACGATGCCTTCAAACTTTGGAGTGATGAGGTATCCATGCCCATGCTCCGGCAGCCGTTCGCATCCTTTCATGCCGATGATGTTCCTGCTATCCTGTGCGGAGCGGGTACGCAGGCCAAGGATGGCATCGAAGTTGCACTTCAGTTGTGTGGACAGGATCTGAGCCGTAGGGCATTGCGTGCAGGCAATGAGGTGAACCCTGGCTGCACGTCCGATCTGCCCGATCCGTTGCAGGAGCGGAAGGACATCGTTCTTCTGTGTGGTCATGATGTCGGCGAGCTCATCAATGATGATGTGGACATCCCCGCCGTTGTACTTCTTCAGTCCCTGCTGATCCATCAGCTCGAAGCGTTTTTCAATAATCCTGACGGCAAGGGCAAGGGCATGTACCCTTGCTTCGAGGTTGTCGCTTGCGTAGGCGATGACATGCGGAGCGGGTTTCCACATGGACAACTCAACCCGCTTCGGATCGATGAGGATGAACTGCTCGTCCATGCATACCTTCCGGCACAGGAGCGAGTGAATGATCCCGTTGACCACGCAGGACTTACCGCTTCCTGTTCGTCCTGCAATCAGCAGGTGAGTCTGTTCGGCAAGCTGACTGTACAGGGTGGAGAACGTACCCCCTGGTGTCCTGTGCAGTTCGTTTACGATGTGCATTTCATCACCCCCTTATCCCTAGTTCCTCGGCGCGGAGGAACAGATTCTCTTCCATGGTTTCGGTATAGTAGGACGAGTCGTAATCGACCATGTCCATGTTGATCCGTACCATGTCATCCACAAAGTGGCGGAGTGAAGCGGGCGTGAACCGGAAGCATTCAGCGTTTTCCTTGATGCGTTCACGGATGAACTTCTCAAGATATTCAGTCTGAAGGATGATGCGGAGTTCTTCGGCATCGTGTTCGGTGAGCGTGATTTCCCCGTTGCCGAGTGCGTATGTCTTGATGTTATCCATGTTCATTCTCCTTTCAGTACGCCGTAGCGAATCAGCAATGCTTCGATCTTGTCTGACAGGATGCCGTAATCTGTGCCGTAGATATTGGAAGCGGATTCCGGATCTTGTTCTTTCTCGTCGTTCGGAATGACGATGCCCTTCTCGTCGAGGAATTCCTCGAATGCTTCGATGAATTCGCAGATGGTTTCGAGCCGATCAGAGCGGTCCGCAGCCGGAGCGGGCGGAGGATCCTTCAGCGAACTATCGTCATCGAGGATGATACACCGCTCGTTCATGTCCGGGTTTGCGTTCCGGAGTTGACGCTCTGCGTAGTAGAGATTCGGATCGTCGCCGTAGTACTCTCGGAGCGAGTCGAGGATCTCGTTCCATGTAGGAAACGGGACGGACGGATTCTTCCAATGGGCGTCGTAGTCCTGATCGGTGTCGTCGATGGTCGGGCCAGGGATGTCGTAACTTCCGAAGTACCAATCAAGACCGCCGTAAAGCCATACTTCATTGTTGAACAGAGCGGAATACACATAGACGCCACCGCCTGTGTAGTCGCAGGATACGTTTGTCAGATTAGCCATGGGTTTCTCCTCTCTCCCCGTCATGCCGATAGGTCAGCGGTCGTGTCAGATGATACTGCAGGGATGGATGCCGTGGTCGATACAGTCACGAATCCAATCATGAACGGAATCGTATGGCTCGTCCATGTCAGACTGATCCCATTCGTCGTACGACTGTTTCAGTTCAGAGAATGTAACGACGATTCGCATGTCGTCGTCAACGTGGAGCAACGGACCGGACATGGGCCAAATCTCTGCGATGTAATCGATTGATTCGAGTTGCTCGTTGCTCGCTTCCCATGGGTTAGGAAAGCGGGAATCGTCGGACGGAGTGTGACGAAGAAACTTGACTGATTTGTCCTGCAAAATTCTCATAGGATTCTCCTTTTCTCCCCGTCACGCCGATAGGTCAGCGATATCTGCTCTTTCATAAACTATTATACACGAGTTACCGTAACTGTCAACAAAGAAATTACAGAGTCATGTTGAGGTGCTGATAATGGTCATGGATGAAGTCGATGAACGAGTCAGCGACACAGGACAGATGCATCTCGAAGCCGTCCCAATCGAAGCCGTACGGGAGCATGTATTCCTCGTAGGCTTCATCGTATACGTCTGTGAGCCAATCGACGGGGCGGTATCCGGTTTCGAGCTCGATCCTGTCGAGCGTGTCGCGGAGAATCGCCCTGGTGGACAGGCCTAGCGGGAGCGAGATGAGATTCCTGCTCATGTCCGCACACTCCCTTCGTATTCCGCCCATACCCGCCCATGTCTCCGGCAGGAGCGGGGCAGCGGGAACGGAGCGACGGGCCGGATGTCGCTCAGATGGTAGAGCCATTTGACCCTGGTTTCCGGTTTCCAATCGTAGCGACTGCCGACCGGAATCCACGTCAGCTCGAGATAGTCCTGCCACACTTCCTCGGAAGTGATACTGACGATTTCGTCAATGGTGGCGTAGCACTTCACGAGCGGGTCGCCGTGTCCTGTTTCGGCAAGCAGGACACGTTGACCGAGGAAACGCCCGAGCGTGTTACGGGTGCGGGTTTCGTACTGTTTGAGGTATCCCATGATGTCATTGACAAATGGAGCGGACTTGCAATTGATGAAGACGACCGGAGTCATGGTATCACTTCCTTTCATTCGTCGATCATTATGCCGTAGGTGTTGGCGGTGTCGAGGATGGTTTCCTCAATATATTCCTCGCTCGGGAAGTCGCCGTACTCAATTCCGTCCTCGAGCATGTCGAACACTTCGCCGATGAACTCGTCAGGTGTCATGTCGAGCGAGCCAAGAGCGATCATGTCCCCGTCGAGATCCTCGCACTTGTAGCGGATGGCATCCCGCAAGTCGTGCTTCAGAATCTGCTCACGGAAGACACCCGCAAGAGCGGAAGACATCCCGAGGATTTCGCCCGTATCGGTAACGAGCGTCACGGAGCGGTCAGTGTTTACAGTCAGCGATTTGATAGCCATGGTTGAATTCTCCTTTCTTACTGTTCCCATGTCGGGATAACGTCGATGGTTAAAATGCCGTCGTGGTGATGCATCCATGAAACGGGGCACGTTGCGAGGTCGGGCATTACGTCCCCGCCGTCGGAGCGGGTGTCATGCAGGACGTCGCCCGTGATTGCACTCTTGACGATGAAATCACCGTCAAGCAGAAGGTCGTTGAGGATGACGGCGACGCCGTCAGCGGTGTGCATTGTGTCCATGGTTATTTCTCCTTTCTAATCACTATCATATTATTTCTGATTGTGGCATTCGGGAAGTATTTGAGATACGAGCGGAGCGGGGCATTCCGCTGATATTGGTCGTCCCCTGTTTTCCGCCCGCTGCCGGAGCGGTCGCCTTCGTACACGGTCACGTAACCCGTCCCGCCCGTTGTGCTGACGATTTCGACAATGTGGCGGGCAATGCGGGCGACTTCCTCATCATTGTCTATCACGTTCAGCACGTTTGAACAAACCACATCGACGGGGTAGTGAGCGTGCATGGCATTGATTACCATGGTCACGCTGAACTTGTTCACGTCGTCCGATTGGTTATAGGGATCATACGGGAGATACACCCTGCGAGCGGAGCGGATATAGTCCTCTATGTGGTCGGTATACTTCCCGCATCCGTAGTCAAATATCAGTTTTGCGGAGAAGTTCGCCCGCCCGTATATGGCGGGAAGTTTCGAGCGGTTTACACTCGTGTTTGCTGATGTGTAACCCTGTGCCATGTGTAACACTTCCTTTCCTGTTGCCCTGGCGGTAGGTCACGGAGCGGAGCGAGTCCGCCCCGCCCGTCACGTTTCGATATATAGGCGGTTCAGTTCCGCAAGTTCGGCGGTTAGTTCCTCGATTTCGTCCGCTTCGAGCATGTCCCCATAACGGGCAAGCCTTCTCTCTATTCTGTCGATCTTTTCACGGAGCGGAATCAATGCCCCATTATTCCAATACATACAGGCGGAAAGATAATCACTGAAGTTATCATAATCACTTGCGAACATGTCGAAATAATCCGCTTTTATACTGTCGCCTGTTTCGACTTTGTCCGCTTCCATATTCCAATATAGATTTGTCATCCGTAACACTTCCTTTCCTGTCATGGGGCGGGCATTCCCGCCCGCCCCCGCTGGACTCAATCACTTGCTATTGTTGCGGTATACTTCCATGTCCGCTTTGCTTGCGGAATGTATTTTGACGAATGTTTCCCGCCCGCTTGCCTTGTTACACTTTCCGCACTTCGCACAGTCGGAACAATCGCAAACGTTGTCCGCTTTTATGCCTTCTGTGCTTTCCGTACAACGGTAAGTGTTAGCAAGCGGGAATGCCTTCCGCATGTCGAAATACGCCCGCCATTGTTCGGGCGATGTGGTATCATCAACTGACATATTCATGGAAACAATGCCCGCATGCAAAGCATTGTTTACAATGGCTTTTTCTTCTTCTGTCAACATGAGGAAAAACGGGAATGATTTAGTATAGAACACAAACCGTACGCCGTTGCCCGCCTTGTATTCTTTCCATACGTTTACCCATTTTCTCAAATACTGTACACTGTAAAAATCCCCGCTTTCATGGATACGAACAAGCATAGTTGCGTTACGATAACGGGCGGATTGTTTTTCCGCATTGATTGTGTAAACCATGCTTTCCGCAAAATCCGCCCGCCTGCTTTCCATGTATGAACGTTCACGGGAATGCTTCACGGAAGGGTAAATGTGATTCCCTTTTGTAGCATAGCAAACCGCTTTACATCCTTCCGAAGCAAACGGGCAACATATCAAAGCAAGCGTATTAAACTGTGCGTAACGCACTTTCTCGCCCGTTTCAGGATTGTCATAATCCAATAACTTGTTATTGCCCGAAAGGATAATACCATTGTTATACATGGGATTATTTCTCATTTCTTTTAAGCTTGCCATTGTTTTATTTCCTCACTTTCAATTGTTGTTGTGTACAACGTACACAATACGGAAGGCGGGCGGGCAATCTTGCTGGACTTTACAGGATTTTAAATGGGCGGGACTCTTTTTGAATTGTGTATTGTTTCACGATTTCCGGATATGCTTTCTCGCATGCTTTCTTGTCAAAAGTGTTTGTTAGTACGATATTCCAAACAACATGGAACATATCCGTTTTTACATCGGTTTCTTTTTCCGTATCCATGATTTCTTTTATCCTGTTTTCCTTCTCTGTGATTTCGGTTTCAATGTCTTTTGCAAAGTTTTTCAATGACTTAATATCCATGCAAATCTTTTCAATTTCTTTTTTCTGTTCAATATTCATTGTTTTATTTCCTCGCTTTCTGTCGTTTATTAGTGTTCGGACGTGTAAACCGTTTTCCCGTTATGTATCAAGTTAAAATGGACGGGAAAAACGATTGTATCAATGTATGCTTTGGCTTGTTCTTCGGTTTCAAATACCCTATAATCAAGCTTCATTTGTACGCCTTCGGTATTGATTGCCCATGCATAAAAGAAATAGTTTCCTGTGTTTGTCATTGCCTTATTTCCTCACTTTCAATTGTTGTTTATTGACTGTATATTGCCCGTTTTACGCCTTCCGTATTGTGTACGTTGTTCGATATCTCAAACTATTGAACAACGTTCACAATGTGCTTTTGATTGCTTTTTGTTTGCCTTCCCTGTGTTGCTACCCTTGCCGTTTTGCATTTAGGTTAAGGTTTACCCGCAACCCGTACAAGGCAGGCTCTTCGCCCGTTATCGACTTCACAAGGGGAAACGTCCCACAATCTAATTGTCAAAGTTCGACGGTAGTCATTAAGGGGACTCACTACCCGCAACCCCTGCCCCGTATAGGGGACTTCGTTACGACATTCGGACAACCCCGCCCGACGTGCATATGATATCATGAATTCACGAAAAAGGGAATATGCAGAAACGCTAGGAAATACAAGGCTTCCAGGGTTCGCCCGTCCGGCAGACTGTCCCCATGGGGATATATTTTGCGGAATTTCCCACCCCCTTACCCCTTTCCGCCCCGAAAAAAATAAAAAAAGCATTTTCCAGAATCCCGCGAAAAACAAAAAAGGGTATTTACAGATACAAAGATTCATGATAGCATGAATACAACAAAACGGAATAAAAGCAGAAAGAGGTGTATGATTACATGGAGGACAAGAAGATACTGAAAGCAGCGATAGCGGAGCGTGGTATAACGCAGAAGGTGTTAGCGGAGAGGTTAGGGTGTGCCCAGAACTCATTGTCGATGAACATCACGCGCGACCGGATGAGCCTGGACGTGTTTGTGGACGTATTGGATGCGTTGGGATACGACGTAGTCGTGGCGGATCGCAAAACGGGCAAGAAGAAGTGGACGGTCACAAAGGAAAAATAAATTTACGAAAACGTATTGACAAGAAAAAGTATTACGCTTACAATGATACCGTAACCAATAAAATTACGGTGAGAGGAGGTGTGTTACCGAATGAAGAGAGTATACGGGTACATCGGGTTAACGAAGCGGAAGCTGGATGCGGACAAGCGTAAGGAAGCGGTTGTCGATTACTGCCGGAATCACGAGATGGAAGTGATTGGCTGGATTGATCCTGCGGAGTACGTGGACATGGGGAAGGTCGCGTACGGGAGTTTGCTGAACGGGCGGAAGGTAGATGCGATTGTGATACCGGACGTGAGCGTTGCGAGCGGGAACGTATATGAGTTCTATGCGTACAAAGCGGTTTTGAAGAGACGGCACAGTGACCTGGTGGTTGCAACGGACGAAGTGGTGTTTCCAGGGCACGGGTTGTACCTGAAGTTATTTGACGAACTGATAGACACGATGTGCCGGATTGACGTGGAGAACGATCCGATCAGGACGAACTACGGGCGGATTGACAAAGCGGTTCGGGGAGCGTACATCGGCGGGCGTGCTCCTATGGGGTACAAGGTAGAGGACGGACGGCTTGTGCTGAACGCGGCGGAAGTACCCGTGGTGGAGTTCATTTTTGACAGGAAGCGTACAGGGAAGACGATGCTTGGAACGGTTGGCGAACTGAACGCCAAAGGTTACAGGACTCGGAACGGGAAAACGTTTGTCATCAGCACGGTACAGAGCATATGGAACAACGAGATGTTTTACCGTGGGTACTACCGATACGGGAAAGACGGCGAGTGGGTACCCGGGCAGCATGAAGCGATACTGAAGTATTAATAAATAAAGATAAGAAAAGGAGAATGAGCGTAATGAAGATTTACGGAATTAAAGCGAGAGAGGTCATGGCGTGCGCCGGGAGTTGGGCGCTGGTTGCGGAAGCGGAGATTGAGGACGGCGGAGAGGAGCTATTCGTAACGCTTCAGAAGTATGACGGGGTAGAGTGCACGGTCAGCCGTGAGAGCGTGTATGCGTTCCTGGCGGAGAACGGCCCTGCTCCGGAAGGCGAGTTCCTGGAGGAGCACACGAGCGTGAAGGCTGCGAAGGCGGAGTCGAAGTACGGGGATGTGTTCAAGGTGCTGGACAGTGTGTTGGGGAAGCTTGGCTGATGGACGAGATACTGAACGAAGAACGCCGGGAGCTCCTGATCGCGAAGTTTACAGAGGTTGCGAAGGATGACGTGCTGACGAACGGTGACGCGCTGAAGATCATAGATATCCTGCGGGATGCATGTGAGCGTAAGAAAGCGGAGATATACGAGGACATGGTGATAGAGAGTATGGAAGGCGGTGAAGGTGAATGATTGCGATTTTGCTATACATAGCGTTTGTGCTATGGCTGATCAAAGCGGTGAGTCCGCTGGCAGGCGGGTTTGCGATCATTGGCGGGATTGTGCTTTTCCTTGTGCTGTGCCACTCGATTGAGAAAGATGAATGGAAGGCGCGGTGTAACAGGCGAGATTACTGGAAACGGCGTGGGCCGTACTGATATAAGACGCAGTATTGCGGGAATGAGCCGGGAAGGCTTGTTCCCGTTTTTGTTTGGGGGAATGTTATGTCAGCAGTGAAGAGCAGGCTGAAACCGTGCCCGTTCTGCGGATACCGTGGCGTGGACATACGGGTATACGAAGCGGATGGGAAAGAGCGGTTCACGAACAAGTACGCAGTTTTGTGTGACTACAGGCTTGGCGGATGTGGCGCGGAGAGCGGACATTACAGAACGCCGGAGGAAGCGATCATCATGTGGAATCAGCGGAGAAGGCGGTGGCGAGGATGAACGGGAATGATCTGTGGCTGATTAACAAAAACCTTGCGTATCGCCCTGACGATCCGGGCGTATACCGGGATGCTTTGGCGATCTATTATGACCGGGTACAGAAAGGGTTTCCGAAGTTTCACAGGGAGAATAAGGAACTTCGGAAGAAGATTGTTGAAGCGATGAAACGGAACAGCCGGATCACGAGCATTGTGGAGCAGCTGAGTGACACATATTGGAAGAGCTGCCTGGTAGATGCTCCGGTGGACTTTGATGCATTCATGCTTTATCTGGAGAAGAACAGGAAGCCGCAGGAGAAGTTTTACGTACCCAGGCGGAAGGTGCTTCGCCCGATTGTGGAAGCGTTCCAGGAAGTGTCGGACGGCAAACTGGATCTGCTCACAGTAAGCCAGCCGAAACGGACGGGCAAGACAACGGTCGGAACGTGGTTTGTACTATTCCGTGCTGGGCAGAACCCGAACGGATCGAGCGTGTGCAGCGGTGCCGGTGACATGCTGGTGAAGAGTTTCTATGCGGGAATGCTGGAAGTGCTTCAGCAGCAGGATAAGTATGCGTACTATGAGATCTTTCCGGAAGCGAAGCTGGTGAGCACGAATGCTGATGACAAGACGTTCAACCTGAAAGAGAAGAAGCGGTTTGCCACGGTAACGTGCAGGCCGATTGACGGACAGATCACAGGATCCACCGAAGCGACGCCGGACGGCCTGATTTATCTGGATGACTGCGTGAAGAACGAAGAGGAAGCGGTGAACCGGGACAGGCTTGATTTCCTGTGGGACAAGGTGCGCGGTGATATTCTGGGCAGACGGCTGGAAGGCTGCCCGATTGTGGCACAGGGGACGAGGTACAGTCTGTATGATCCGCTTGGACGGTTGCAGGAAGTAGCACCGGACATGGGATGGCGGACGAAGATTCTGGAAGTACCGGCGCTTGATGAGAATGATGAGAGCAATTTTGAGATCGAACTGAACGGGAAGAAGATGTTCACGAGCGCGTATTATCAGCACGAGCGTGAGTTAGTGACAGAGATGCAGTGGGAGAGCCAGTTCCAGCAGCACCCGTTTGAAGCGAAGGGGCGGTTGTTCCCGGAAGACCAGCTGAACAGATTTTTCCAGCTGCCGGAGAAAGCACCGGATGCGATATTGGCCGCGTGTGACACGGCTGAAAAGGGCAGTGACAGTGTTGCGATGCCGATTGCGTATATCTACGGTGATGATGTGATGATTGCGGACTGTGTGTTCAGCAACGCCACGCCGGAGCATACAAAGCCGGAGTGCGCGATGAAACTCACGAAGCATAAGGTTGGTTTGGCACAGTTTGAGAGCAATAACGCAGGCGAGTATTATGCCAGGGACGTGGAAGACCTCATGCGGAAGCAGGGCGGGAAGACGAGCATACGGCTGAAGCGAAGCCTTGCGAGGAAGACGACAAGGATTGAGGTGGAGAGTGACTATATCCTGAAGCACTTCTACTTCCTTGATAAGAGCCTGTACAAACCGGGTGATGAGTATGGGATGATGGTGAAGGAGTTTTGCACGTACACCCGAAGCGGAAAGGTACCTCATGATGACGCGCCGGATGCGATTGCCCAGCTGAGTGAAATGATCAGGACAATGGGCGGCGGGAAGGTCGAGGTTATGAGGAGGCCTTTTTAAAAGACGAACGTTACTGCAAATACGAATATGAATATACGGAAATGTGTTGACAAACAGAATAAGAACAATTATAATCCACATTGAGGATGACTGTTCCTGTTCTGTTGGCGACCCATTGGGTTTCCGGGAAGGGCAGCGAAAAGGCGCTGAAGAGCGAGAGATCGTTTTTCAGCGTCTTTTTCTTTACATAAACGTTGCGGCGGAGGTGAGCATGCATGAGCACAGTAGCATATGACACTACTCTTATGGATGCTGAGAGTCTCGCACTTGCGAAAAACCTTCGCGGCAGGCGGCAGATACTGTCATCGGTTGAAGAGGTAACGGATGACAACGTGATCGACGTGCTGACAAAGGCGCTGCGGGTGCATCAGATCAACCGCATGGAAGAGTTGTTCCTGAAGAAGTACGAGCGCGGATGCCAGCCGATCCTGCTTCGGACGAAGAACTACAACGCCGAGATCAACAACCGGATTGTAGTAAATATCGCCAATCAGATCGTGACGTTCAAGACCTCCGAGTTCGCAGGAGAACCGATCCAGTACATCAGCCGTGGCACCGGAATGCAGGAGGATGATGAGCCTGCGGGTGCTGATGCTGAAACGGATTCGATCCCGAAAAAGGTTGCATCCGTTAACAGCATGATGGTGAGCGAAGGCAAGCAGACAAAGGATCTGAAGCTTTCCCATGAGATGTTCACCTGCGGTGTCGGATATCGGCTGATGATTCACGACACCGGGCGGGACAAGACGGATTATCTCGATGAAGCGCCGTTCGAGATCTACGTGCCGGAGTCCGAAAACACGTTTGTGGTTCGCAGGAGTGACGTGACAAGGCGTGTGCTGATGGGTGTCACGTATGTGTTCCTGGACGAGAACGAGCAGAACCCGGAGTATACGGTCTACACGCCGAACGTGAAGTACACGATCAGCGGCGTGGAAGGCGGAATGAAGATCGAGAACCGTGAGCAACACAATTTCGGCATGGTCACGCTGATCGAATATCCGTGCAACCCGAACTACATGGGCGCGTTCGAGCCGGTTGTTCCGCTGCTTGATGCTGTGAACCTGACGCTCTCGAACAAGCTGGACGGCATTGAGCAGTTCATTCAGGCTCTGATGGTGTTTGACGGTGTGGATATCAGCCGGGAAGACTTCCTGGAACTGAAAGACCTGGGTGCGATCAAGCTTCCGGCCACACCGAACGCAGGGAATGCGGGAAAGAAACTGTACTACCTGACGGAGCAGCTGGATCAGAGCCAGACGCAGACCGTGATTGACGGCATGTACAACCACATCCTGCGGATTGTGGGCATGCCGAGCCAGGGGGACGGGAACAGCTCCGACTCGTCGAACAACGGCGCGATGATTCTGAAGAACGGCTGGTGGGATGCCGAAGCCCGCATGCAGGAAACGCAGAGCATGTGGCGTGAAGCGGAAACAGCGTTCCTGAAGTGCGTACTGAAGCTTTGTGCGGACACGAACACACTGACAGGGCTTCGGATCAGCGACCTTGAGCCGAAGTTCTGGCGGCAGAGTTACGAAGACCTGCTGGTAAAGACACAGAGTTTCAGCACACTGCGGACGAGCGGTATGCCTGCGATCCAGGCGTTCACGTTCAGCCATCTGAGCAAAGATCCGGAGAGCGACGCCATTGTGTACGACAAGTACCAGGCAAAGCTTGCGGAAGAACTGGAACGGCTGAACAATCCTGCGGAAGGACTGCCGCTTGACGAGGACGACACTGTGAATCCGAACACAACGGAAGGCGTGGAGGCCCAGGCGGGTGTTGACACCAATGCAGAAGCTGCGGAACCGAAGAGCAAGTCGAAAGATCAGAAGGGAACGTGGGCGATCTGCCCGGTGTGCGGAAAGCGTTTCCTGAAAAAGGAAGCCAATCAGATTTACGATTCCCTGTCCTGCTCAAACAAGGCACGGCGGAATAACGGCGTAGGCTTCGGGCGGTGACGCATATGAACGCCAAAGAAGTTAACGTCTACGAGGAATGTGACCGCCAGATCAAAGCAATGAGCCGTCAGAACGTGGAGTCATTCGGACGGCTGAAACTGGCGAAATGGGACGAGGTCAGCATTATCCGCGCGGTAGCGGATGTTTACCGGAAGAGTGCTTTGCAGGCACGCAAGCGGTACTTTGATATCGCATGGGAAGCGTACATTCTCGGATGCAGGATGTGCGGTATTGACGGGAAGACAGCTGAGAAGATGGCAAAGAAAGCCATCACGATGCAGTGGGTTGACAGGATTCTGCAACAGACAGACGAGATAACGCTTTATCGGTTCGAGTCTGAAACGGAACGTAAGGCGTACAGGCTTGCGGAAACGCTGGAGAGTTCAAGGAACAGGAACTACGAGATCGACAAGGCGATGAAGTACTGGAGTCAGCAGCTGAACCAGTACGCCATCAACTTCACGGACTACGCGGTGATTCAGGCGTTTCAGGATGCAGGCGTGCTGCAGGTTGAGTGGGTGTCCGAGCGGGACATGCGGGTGTGCAACGAGTGCTACGCATTCAACGGTCAGAGATTCCTGGTGACGGAGATCCCGCCGAAACCGCACTGGGGTTGCCGGTGCCGTGTGATTCCGGTGCTGGATTAACGGTTTTAGACGGCGAAAGCTGTTTGAAATAGTCGCAGAGAAGCGACGTTAAACAATTCGCGAAAGTTGGGAGATCAACTATAAAAGCGCAAAAACAAAAAGTGCAGAGAACGCACTATAAAAAACGCAAAGGAGAAAATGAGCATGATTCGTAACGCAAATGGATTCTGGATGGGTCCGAAATTCTTCATGAGTGCAGGCGACGGCGGAGCATCCGCAGGAGATGCCGGCGCTGCCGGAGACACCGCTCCCGGCGGTGACGGAGCAGATGCTTCCAACGATGCCGGAAACGGCACTGACGGCTCGAATAACACGCCTGACGGCAACCAGGGCGACAACACCTCAGCCGAGTCGCTGAACGCCGAAATTGCCCGTTTAAAAGCCGAACTCGCAAGGAACAAGGATTCGCTGAACAAGGCCACCAAGGAAGCCGGTGATCTCCGGAAGGAACTGCGGAGCAAGCAGACCCAGGAAGAGATCGACGCCGAAGAAAAGGCAGAAGCCGCCCAGCGGACCGCACAGGAACTGGAAGATCTCCGGAAGGAAGTCGCCAAAGGCAAGACCGTGAAGACCGTCATGGGGAAACTCGGACTGGACGAAGACACGGCTGGTGGACTGGCGGACGCCCTGTACGGCGCGGCGGACATTGACAATGCCCTGCTTCAGATCCAGAAGGCGTGGCAGGCGAAGGAGAAAGCGCTCCGGCTTGAGTTCGGGAAAGTCACCGGGCCTGGAGCGGGAGCGGACAGCAATAGTCCGGAAGCACTTGCGGTAAAGCGTGCTGCCGAGATCGGAAAGAGCCGGAACGCCACGAACGAACAGGCTCAGAAAGCCATGCAGGCCTATCTACGGTGAGACTGAAATCGGTCAGTCTGACCGATAGGAAATATTAATTCACTACTGTGAAAGGAGAGAAAGGTATGAATTTTGCCAAGACCACTTACGGCGGAACGAGTGAGATCCTTGCCAGCAACGACTACGCGGCTATTCCCGTGAAGGTTGCGGGTTCCAGTCTTATGAAGGCCGGCACTCCCGTAACTGCTGCGGGTGAATCCACGACCGGTTCTGGTGCTGTCGGTATCCTGCTTTATGACGTGGATCCCACCAAGAACCCCAACGGCTCTGCGGTTGTGCAGGGCATCATCGATTCCACCAAGGCTCAGGACATCAGCAAAGTGACCTATGTGTCCGCTCTGTACGAAGCCCTGCCCGGAATCGTCTTCCGGACCAACATCGGCGCTCAGGGTGCCACCGGAGAAACCTGATCGGGGGATAACAGATGAGAATTCTCATTGCCGTACCTACCTACGAAACCATTTATCCGGATACCTACAAGGGAATCTGGGATGTGGACAAGTGCGGGCACGAGGTAGCCTTTGATTCTGTCAGGGGTTATGACGTGGCAACCGCAAGAAACCGCATCGCACAGAAGGCACTTGATCTGAATGTGGATTATGTGCTGATGGTGGACAACGATGTGGTGCTTCCGAAGGACGCGCTGAAACTGCTTCTTGAGGATGCCCGTGAGGTAAACCTTGGGTATTATGCCCACAGGGACACGGACAACGTTTACAGGGGCAATACGTGCATTTGCAGGCTGAAGGATAAGGACGGCAAAGAGTACTATCATTATCCGCTGGAATCGGAATACACGGCGGAAGAGATGCGGAGCATGAAGGAAGCCGGGATGTCGAAGATCGAGATCCATGGCGGCGGAATGGGATGCGCACTCATCCGGACAGAAGTATTCCGGAAACTCGAATATCCATGGTACGACTGGGTGAATTACGGAGACGCGAACAGGGGGATGCTGTCGGAAGACCTTTACTTCTGCTCCCTTTCCAGGGCCTCCGGAATCCGGATTTACGGAGATGTTCGGGTAGGCTGCGGGCACCTGCTTCGGCATGTGCAGTGGCCGGAATAACCGTTTTTTATGGACATCGATACTGCAAAAAGCGGTATCGGTAAAACGAAAGAAAGTACAGAAAGGAGAAAAACCAATATGCTGTTTGATGGACTGTTTAGCCCTGCGGCTATCGGAGCCAACTGGACTGAGAATGCCAGCAACCGTATCCCCTATCTGGGCGAAGGTCTGTTCCCTGCCCGCAAGCAGGCCGGCCTGGACCTGAAATGGATCAAAGGCAGCAAGGGTATCCCGGTTTCTCTGATGCCCAGTGCTTTTGACGCCAAAGCCACCTTCCGTGATCGGATCGGTGTCGAGAAGATCGAAACCGAAATGCCGTTCTTCCGTGAGGGCTTCAAAATCAAGGAACGTGACCGGCAGGATATCCTTCGTGCCCAGAGCGCGAACGATCCCTACGTGAACGCCGCCATCGCCCGTGTTTTCGACGATGCCAACGAACTGATCGAAGGTGCGCTGGTTGTCGGCGAGCGTGAGCGTATGCAGCTGCTGTTCGCTCTGAACGGCAATGTGGGCATTTCCATCCAGGCCAATGGCGTGGACTATACCTACAACTACGATCCGGACGGAGCGTGGAAAGCCAGCAACTACTTCGAGCTGCAGAGCAAAAAGTGGACTGACCACACCAACGCCGATCCGTTCGGTGACATTCAGGATGCGAAAGACGCCATCTCCGCCAAGACCGGTGCGGATCTGCGTATCGCCATCATGAACAAGGCGACCTTCAAGGAACTCCGCCTGAACAAGAACATCAAGGATCGCTACCTCAGCAAGAGCGGCGCTGCGTTCGGCTACCTGACTGATCCGGAAATCATCCAGATCCTGAAGGACACTGTCGATCTGGACGGCATCGTCCTGTATGACAAGCAGTATCGCAACGAGAGCAAGGTCGCGGCCAAGTTCGTTCCGGACGGCTACGTTGCCCTGATTCCTGCCGGTGCTCTGGGTGAAACCTGCTACGGCACCACTCCGGAAGAAGCCGACCTGATGGGCAAGGCTGTCGCTCCCGTGCAGCTGGTCGAAACCGGCATCGCCGTGACCCAGGAAACCACGATCAATCCCGTGAACGTGAACACCTTCGCTTCCGAGATCGTGCTTCCCAGCTACGAGCGGATGGACGACGTTGCCCTGCTGAAGGTCTTCTGATGACCTTATCGCCTGGGGCGTACTGCTGAAGTACGTCCCAAGGCAGATTTCTTGTGAAAGGAAGACACGTTATGATTGCAACTCATAACATCAAGGTGGACGACAGATGGATCCGCGCCGGAGAATTCTACGACGAACCGAAGAAGGCGAAAGAACCCGAGAAGGAAGTTCCAGCCACGGAGAAGCCGAAGGAAGAAAAGTCCGCCGTGGAAACTGTCAAAGCACCGGAGAAAGTTCCCGAAAAGAAACAGGAAGCGGCTACGATTCAGAGAACGCCGTCCAGGCGTAAAGCCAGCAAGTAAAGGAGATGAACAGGATGACCACAGAGCAGAAAATCGCAATGCTCCGCCATATGATGGAAGACGACACCACGGAAGCGGTCATCCTTGAAACATTCCTTGAACTTGCAGGGCAGGCGATCCTGAACAGGATGTACCAGTTCCAGGAACCGCAGGACGATGCGCAGGTGCCGGACAAGTATGTTGCGATCCAGCTGAAGGTAGCCTGCTACATGCTGAACAAGCGCGGGGCTGAAGGCGAAGTGCAGCATATCGAGAACGGCATTCACCGCAATTACGGTTCATCCGATATCCCAGATTCCATGCTGAAGGATATTACACCGTACGCACGGGTTATCCGGTAAGGCGGTGGCGATATGAGAATGCTTGTAAGAAACAAGACAGCGTTTGAGTATCTCCCGTATCTTGGCCTTGTTGAAGGTGTTGACGATGATGGCATGTACACCGGAGTCAACGAGCCAAAGTACGGAACGCCTGTTTCGTACAAAGGAAACATCTCTGCTCCGAGCGGATCTGTCAATCAAATGTTTGACGGTCTTGACATCCGGTATTCACATGTGCTTCTCATGGATGATCCGGGTATTGATATCCGGGAAACGGGAAAAATCCTGTGGAAAGGAAAGTCATACCAAATCACGTCAGTACGGCCGAGCCTTAACGTACTTTCGGTAGCGCTGCTCGAGGAAACGGCAGATAACGGAGATCAGTGGTACGTCCCGCCTGAAAGCGGCGGACAGTCAGAAGGACCGACAGGCGAAACCGGAAGCGGAGATGAACCTGAAGAACCTGAAGAACCGGAAGAACCGGAAGAACCGGAAGGTGACTGACGATGAGCGTAATCAATCTGATGGATCTTGAGATCAACATCGATGATCCGGCATCCATCAGTGATGCGATTATGAAGGTCAATCTGCTCCGTGTTTCCATAAAGCGAATGCTTGACGGCATGTGTGAAGCACTCCTTAAAGAAGGAGTCAAGATCGCAAGGATTCAGCTTATGCGGTACGGAATCGGCAAAGGCCCGCTGTATAACACGATTAAGGAGATCGCATACGACAGGGCGACCGGAATCGGATACATCACAGCAGGTGAAGGTCTTATCGCCGGAAACACGACGCCGGGATATCCGCTGATGAGTTACGCCATCTTTGTTGAGGAAGGCTTCGGCAGTGCCAAAACGCAGAAGGCAAAGTCAACAAGCACATGGCAGCCAACGCTGAAACTTCCTGCGTCAAAGAAGCAGGATGCTTCACCTTCAGCAAATGACGGATGGGTATACCTTAAAGAGAAGGACGACCACTTCTATACTTCGCACGGTCAGCCGCCAAAGCCGTTCATGTACAACACGCTGATGGATCTTTGGGCAAAGGCAGGGCAGGACGCATCAAAATACGTGATTGAATATATCCCGCATGAATAAGGAGTGAGCACGGATGATAGACTATGAAGTCAATGTGTTTGACAGGGTTTATCGGAAGGTATCATCCCAATGTGCAAAGGGTAAATTCGTAAGCGTATACACGCCTGCACCGACAGCCTTTCCTGCCGGATCGCTTATCGAACTGACAAACAGGACGGTCAGCAAACGGCAGAGTTCAACGCCGATAGAAAACTTCGCGGCGGTGATGTACCAGCTTGATGTGTACGCCAAGACCAAGAAGGAAGCACGAAGCGTTTACGCTGCGGTTGACGACGAAATGATCTCAATGGGATTCACAAGGGTCAACGGCGATTGGCTGGACAATGCTGACAATACCGGAATTTTTCG
>Ga0265300_10001223_pt1 | contig 24751 bp, 21 predicted proteins | sample AusTroGonzalo_MG_FD_193482 | JGI IMG/M metagenome (GOLD analysis project Ga0265300, IMG submission 193482) | Bovine rumen microbial communities from tropical cattle in Woodstock, Queensland, Australia - Gonzalo_03 | ecosystem: Host-associated > Mammals > Digestive system > Stomach > Rumen ...
TGCATAGTACTGCATAGCGGCAGGATCGGCAGCGGTGGCAGCCACCACGATGGTGTAAGGCATAGCGCCGTGCTCCTGCAGCGTGCTGACGAGGGCGGCAACGGTACTGGCCTTCTGACCGATGGCGACATAGATACAATAGACAGGCTTACCTGCCTCATAGAAACTCTTCTGGTTGATGATGGTATCAACGGCGATGGCGGTCTTACCCGTCTGACGGTCGCCGATGATGAGCTCACGCTGTCCGCGACCGATGGGGATCATCGAGTCGATGGCCTTCAGACCAGTCTGCAGCGGTTCCTTCACGGGCTGACGGTAGATCACACCAGGGGCTTTACGGTCGAGCGGCATCTCGAATGCATTGCTCAGATCAATATCGCCCTTGCCATCGATAGCCTGTCCCAGCGGATTGATGACGCGACCCAGCATGTTGTCGTTGACACGGATAGAGGCGATACGTTTGGTACGCTTCACCACCATGCCCTCCTTAATGCCCGATGTACCACCGAGGAGCACACAACCGACGTTGTCTTCCTCAAGGTTCATCACGATAGCCATCGTCCCGTTCTCGAATTCCAAGAGCTCGTTGGCTTCAGCGTTGCGGAGTCCGTAAATACGGGCCACACCATCGCTCACGGTGAGCACGGTACCGACCTCATCGAACTTCTCAGCACTGGAGATACCCTTCAGCTGGTCGAGCAGCACCTGGGACACTTCGCTTGGTTTAATCTTATCTGACATTGTAATATACTATTTTAGTGTGTTAAGAATTGAGTTGAGCTTTGACTTGACACTCGCATCCATACGATAGGTGTCGTATTCGAGGATAAAGCCACCGATGATATTGGGATTCACCTCTGTCTCAAACTCCACCGTTCCATTAGTCTTGCTTTCCACCATCTGACGCATCTTCTGCTCGGTGGCAGGAGAAACGGCAGCAGCGGTAATCAGTCTGCCACGGATGACGTTCTTCTGTTGACGATAAAGCGTGACGTATGAATTGGCGATGAACTGCATCACGTTCTCGCGGTCTTCCTTCAGCACCAGGCTGATGAAGACCTTGGTCAGTTCACAGGGGTTCTCGCCGACGGCTGTCAGCAAGAGCTGCTGTTTCGTGTCCTTCGAGAGCATCGGGTTGTCAATCGTCTGCCTCAGCTGCGGCACCTCGCTGTAGGTCTTAGCCAATGTCTGCATCTCCTTGTAGACGTCGGTTTCAATCTTCGCGTCGGTGGCACTCTTCAGCAGCGCTCTGGCATAACGAACCGATATGACTCCTATATCCATACGCAATCACTTAATTAACAGAGACTTCATCCAGCATACGGTCAATCAAATCCATCTGTGTCTTGTCGTCCTTCAGGTTCTGACGAAGCACCTTCTCGGCGATCTCGACACTGAGGGTAGCTACTTGCCTGCGGATATCGGCGATGGCGGCTTTCTTCTCCTGCTCAATGGCGATGCGGGCATCTTCCATCAAACGGGCACCTTCCTGACGCGCCTTATCCTGGGCTTTCTCTACAATGGCGTCGCGGGTCTCAGCAGCCTCTTTCAAGATCTGAGCCTGCTTCTCGCGTGCCTCCTGCAAGATGGATTCACCTTCTTTCTGTATATTGGCGAGCCGTTCGTTGGCCTCATGCGCCTTGCGCAGTGAGTCGTCGATGAAAGCCTGACGCTCCTTCACCATCCCAGTGATGACGGGGAACCCGAACTTCCACAGCAGGAAGAACACCACGAGGAACGTTATGCTCATCCAGAACAGCAGACCAGTACTCGGAATCAATAAATCCATACGCTGTTGTTATTTTCGATTTACTAATTTTCGATTAACGATTTATTTGACCTGCGATATTCTTTTCTGCGACTGAGTATTCAATCGAAAATCGAAAATCGCTAAATCGTAAATGAATTAGATACAGAGGAATGCGATAACGGCTGCGAAGAGGGCAACACCCTCGATCAGGGCAGCTGCAACGATCATGTTCGTGAACAGCTTGTTCATCACTTCCGGCTGGCGAGCCATAGCGTCCATGGCCTGACCACCAATCTTACCAATACCAAGACCTGCGCCAATAGCTGCGAGACCTGCGCCTACTGCGGCGCCCAATTTTGCAACACCTTCTGCTGCTAATAATGCTGTAATCATAATGTTTTGTTTTTAAATTGTTAATATTTTAATTCTTCAATTTTTTAATTCTTCAATTCTTACTCATGTTCAGGTTCAACTCTTGCCAGACCGATAAATACGGCGGAGAGCATGGTGAAAACCATTGCCTGGATGAAGCAGACCAGACACTCAAGACACATCATGAAGATACTCATGATGACGCTCAGTGCCGACATCGACAACTGTACGGCCACTGTCTGCGCTGCCACTAAAAAGATGATACACGTAATGGCCACCGCAATGGCGTGTCCAGCCATCATGTTGGCAAAAAGTCGGATCATCAGGGCGAAGGGCTTCGTAAAGATACCTACAAATTCAATCACGGGGATGATGGGAATCGGCGCCTTGAGCCACGTAGGCACATCGGGCCAGAAGATATCCTTCCAGTAATGCTTGTTGCCCGAGAACTGCACAATCAGGAAAGTGCAAAGGGCAAGGAAGAACGTCACGGCGATATTACCCGTCACATTTCCCGAGCCTGGCGGGAATGGTATCAATCCCATAACATTACACGTGAAGATGAAGAAGAAGCAGGTGAGCAGATAAGGCGTATATTTCTCGTAGCCCTTCCCTACTCCCGGCTTGATGATCTCATCCACCACGTACATCACCATCATTTCAACGAAGCCGACGAATCCACCAGGGGCGTTGTCCGATGCCTTGCGATTCTTGTACCAGCGGGCGCTGAAAAGAATGCAGCAAAGCAGGATGGCCACATTGATGAACATCACGGCAACCGTCTTAGTGATCGAAAGGTCGAGTACGGGTTCGCCGTTCTCAACTATCTTGCCTGCGTTGTCACCCTCCGTCGCAAGCGCCAGTCCGTAAGGGCCTTGGCGCAGTCCGTTGGCATCGGCATGGTGCTCAAACTTCGACGAGCAGAACACATGCCAGCCTGTGGAGCTGTTCACAATGACGGGCAGCGGGATGACAATGGCCGTTTCGCCCTCGCCAGTCACGTGCCATTCGTGTGAGTCCTTGATATGCTCAAGCACCACCTCCTTGGCCGAGAAGTCTTCCGCCGCCATCACAGGCACCAATGCGAACATCAGCAGTGCAACGCTAAGCAGTCGTTTGATGTGATTCATTATCAATTTTCAATTATCAATTATCAATTTAATGTCTCATTAAGAGTGTTACAACCATCGTTATCGCGTACATTATTATAAATATAGCAGCGAAGTGGATGGCATCTTCTCTATTCTCGGTGAAGAATACGTAAAGCCCGACAACCGTTGCGACGAGCAGCATACGTATCGTTGCCATGATCAGATAGAAGTGGACCAGATGGTCGGGCGAATGCCTTTTGACGATGTCATAGCCCTTCACATAGGCAACTCCTAACAGGGTGAAGAAGAGTGCAGAGAGGAAGTATTCCAAATTCTCTAATTCTCAAAGCCTTGATCAATCCTCCTTCAGCTCCACGCAGAGTGAGACCTGATTCTTCTGTACCTCTACGAATCCGCCCAGGATCGGCAATTCCTTGCCGGCATACTCCACAACTCCCTTCGTCAGGATGGATATGATGGGCGCATGATCGGTCAGAATCTCAAAGTTTCCCTGTGCGCCAGGTACCTTGACACTCTCCACCTCTCCGGTGAATTCTATCCTCTCGGGCGAAACTATTCTCAGCTGTAGCATAATCTCTAGTATTTCTAGTCTATCTAGCCTATCTAGTATTTCTAGCCTTTCTAGAATTATCCTTTCGCTGCTTCGAGCAGTTTCTTCGCCTTCTCCTTGGCATCATCAATCGTACCGACATTGAGGAAGGCCTGCTCAGGCAGATCGTCCACCTCACCGTCGAGAATCGCATTGAAGCCCTTGATGGTATCCTCGATAGGCACCATCACACCGGGCAGGCCGGTGAACTGCGAGGCCACCGAGAACGGCTGCGAGAGGAATCGCTGTACACGACGTGCGCGGTTCACTGTCAGCTTGTCCTCATCCGAGAGCTCATCCATACCGAGGATAGCGATGATATCCTGCAATTCCTTGTAGCGCTGCAGAATTTCCTTCACCCTCTGTGCGCAATCGTAATGGGCCTTGCCCACAATCAGCGGGTCGAGAATACGAGAGGTAGAACCTAACGGATCCACAGCCGGATAGATACCTAACTCAGCAATCTTACGGTCGAGCACCGTTGTCGCATCCAAGTGTGTGAACGTCGTAGCCGGAGCGGGGTCGGTCAAGTCGTCGGCAGGCACATACACTGCCTGTACAGAGGTGATAGAACCCGTCTTCGTCGAAGTGATGCGCTCCTGCATCGTACCCATCTCAGAGGCCAGCGTGGGCTGATAACCTACGGCTGAAGGCATACGACCCAGCAGAGCCGATACCTCAGAACCGGCCTGAGTGAAACGGAAGATATTGTCGATGAAGAACAGAATATCGGCAGCGCCGCCATCCTTACCACCACCGTCGCGGAAGCCTTCGGCAACCGTCAGTCCCGACAGGGCCACAGAGGCACGGGCACCGGGAGGCTCGTTCATCTGACCATACACCAGCGTGGCTTGACTCTTCTTCAACTCCTCAGGATCCACAAGACTCAAATCCCATTTTCCTTCGTCCATCGCCTGACGGAACTTCTCACCGTAACGGATAACGCCCGACTCAATCATTTCTCTGATCAGGTCGTTACCCTCACGGGTGCGTTCGCCTACACCGGCAAACACCGAGAAGCCGTTGTGACCTTTGGCAATGTTGTTGATAAGCTCCATGATGAGCACCGTCTTACCCACACCGGCACCGCCAAAGAGTCCGATCTTACCACCTTTCATATAAGGTTCCAGAAGGTCAATTACCTTGATACCTGTTGCCAGAATCTCCTTCTTCGTAGAGAGTTCCTCGAACGAGGGAGCCTCGCGATGGATGGGATAGGCGCCCTTCATGTCGAGTGGGTTCATACCGTCGATAGGCTGTCCGATCACGTTCAGCATTCGACCTTTAATCTGATCGCCCGCAGGCATCACGATTGGTGAGCCCATGGGGATTGCCTCTAATCCGCGATGTAGACCGTCGGTATTGTCCATAGCCACGCAACGCACTGTATCCTCACCGATGTGCTGCTGCACCTCGACAATCAGGTCGCGTCCGTCACCACGGTCAATCTTAAGGGCATCATGAATCTTCGGCAGCACCTTCTCAGCCTCCTGACCCTCGGTGTCGAAATAGACATCGATGACAGGGCCGATAATCTGCGAAATGTGTCCAGTTAATTGTGACATACGTTGTTAATATTTAAAGTTATTATTCGTTTTGGCAATTAAGTCGATTGCAAAGATAGTGATAATTTTCGGAACAAAAAAACTTTTCGACGAAATAATTCCAAAAAAATGCATTTCCCGCGAAATATCCATCATGCTAATATCCACAGCCACGCTCTTAACGTCTGAACTTATTTCGAACAACTCCTTTATTGAGATCGAAATAGTTGGCGGGATTACGGGTCTTGCCGTTGATGCGCACTTCGAAGTGCAGATGGGGTGTTGTAGCACGGCCCGTCTGACCAACAAGGGCTATCACCTGCCCAGCCTTGACATAATCGCCCTTTTTCACCAAATTCTTCGAATTGTGCGAATAGCAGGTCTCCAAGCCGTTGGGATGCTTGATGCGGATGTAGTTACCGTAACCGTGATAGACATCAGAGAAAATCACCTCACCCTCGAATGCTGCATAAATCTTATCCCCGGGTTTGGTCTTGAGGTCGACTCCTGAGTGCGTGCGTCCACCACGTTTGCCGTAAGGACTGATGACTTTAGCTCCAGGCAACGGAAAATGCCTGTTGACGGAATCCGTCGACTCAACGGCATAGTTGTGGCTCGAACAACACACAAGCATTATTGCGAGAAACAATAAAAACAGTGATTTACGATATTCAATCCTCATATAATTTAAATTTTTATATTACATTCCCCATTTGTCGTATTCCACATCGAAACCACCCATCAGAAGCCAGTTAGCCAGCTTGCTCTCATAGTAGCGCATGAGATAAAGGGGTGCCTCTACATTCTCGCTGAGCGGGAGGGAGGCGACGATGCTTCCAGACGCAGGCGCTGCTGATGCTTCCGGAGATGTCAGGAGGTAGGCAACAACCGCCAGAACGTCCTCTAAGGTGATACCGGCATCTTCCAGCATCTGCTCTGCATCCTCAGGGGTAAGGTCAACCTTGCTCAAGGCGTCCTTGATACCCGGTACCAAGTCCATTAGCGTGGCCAGGATACCGGCCCTGTTGGCGCGAGTTGACTCGAAATGCTGTCGTGCGAAATGAATGTTAATCATCTTGCGCAGATCGATGCCCCAACTCTCCAGGGTTTTAATGACCTTGAGCACGTTGAGATCCTTCACCACGTTGTGGTAGTAGCGGTTCTGCTCGCCTTCATAGTAGAGTACAGGCCATACCTCTATGGCGGCAACGGTCTGTATGAGCCACACGATGGCAGAGAAAGTATGGTTGAGTTTGAAGACCAACGTGTTTGTCTGTAGATTTGTCTTTCCGGGAACAAGACTCGGTGTAAAGCCCTTTCCCGTCATCCAGGGGATAATGGCACGTACGCACTGAATGGGGACATAATTGTCGTGACGGCTATGCTCAATGAAATATTTCTGTGTGCTATCCGGCTCCCATCCGTTCATCAGATTGATTTTTTCCAATGCGGCGATGAAAGTTTTGGCCTCATCGCTCTCCAGATTCATATAGGCGGGCTGGATAAGATGACTCAACGAGTCCTCCATGCTAACGCCGTAATCACTAAGCGTACTCTTCGACTTTGTTTTGACATACTCCTTAGCACCAGAAGCCAGAGGTTCCTTGAACAAGTCCTTGTAGTCAATGTTCAAGTGCAGGTTCTCGACGGCGGAAATGAGCATCATCACCACGTCCTTGCAATCCTCGCACCACTCGCGCTTCACATACTCCTTGTAGGCAATAGCATAGTCTGTCGGGCCGCCGCCTGCAAAGGTCTTGGTAAAGGTAATGCCCTTTTCCTTATACTCCATGTCACGCAGTTTGGCTACATAGAGTGTCTCAGAACCGCCCTGCGAGAAACCGAGGTTGAACAGATACTTGCCCTGAGAAATAGCCTTGTCGGTGAGCAGCTGCTTGGCAGCCAGCAATCCGTCGAGTGAATTGCGGGCATTCACGTCACCGCTGTGGTAGAATGACGGGTAATCCTTCGACGAACCATAACCGATAAAGTCGCTCATGACAAGGATATAGTTGGGTTTCAGTGGGTTGGAGATGAGTCCGTTGAGCAACTGAGCATTGCCTGTCGAGGGCGCATCGTCGGGACTGCCCAATGTAGCGCGGTTGAAGAGCAAGATGCCGTCGCAGGGTGTCGAGCCATTAGCAATTTCTGCGGGGATGATGATCACACCACTGATGGTAGCTGGTTTTCCGTCAGCATCCTTCGAAGTATATTCGTAGACATATCGTCTGACATCGCGCGAATAGAGTGTAGCGCCTCCCGCCTTAGTCTTAATGGTGGTGTCAGCTTCGGCTATAATTTTGTAGGTGACCTCTTGCGCTGTGCTGGTCAGCACGCTAGCAATGAGTGCCAATAATATGATTGTTATTTTTTTCATTGTGTTGATTCTCTATTTGACAATACGCTTTTTTGTTTTCTTACCGCTTTGCTCAATATAGACTCCGCCATGCGGATGGCTGACTTTACTTCCGCTGAGGTCATAGATAGTTCTTATACTTGAGGAATCTATCTCGTCAATGTGCGTAGCTTCGATGCCACTGCCGCGACTTGTAATTTCAAATGTAGCACTGATGGGATAGTGATCACCCAATGGTTTTCCTTCGTATGTGTAGCCATCTTTGTCAACGTTGAATGAAATGGGCTTTAGCTGTGTGCCGGTAGCGGGATTGATATAGAGTATCTTGTCGACTGTCTCACCGGCCAGTTCCTCGATAGAATTATTCCTCACCTTGGCATCTTTGTCGTATTCTGGATACTTTCCTTCTTTCTTCAGTTCAATAAATACATCGGATACGGTGGCACGGCCTGTCTCAGCGATGCCGTCGATGAACTGTTTTTTTACGTCATCACGCTTATAGAGGGTATTGACGTCTCCAACGATAATTACGGGGCGTGTATCCAACTGACTGAGGATGTCGTCTTTCAGTTGCATCCACTGGGCCATGCGTGCCTCCTTATCTTTCATGTCGTTGCCATCGTCCACGTCAGCATTGTCGCTGGCATCCATGTGCAAGTTATACACAACGACACGCTGACCGCCCCTCAGCGTCACCTCATAGCGGCGGAAGCCCTTGGTCACCAGCTCATCCATGGCATGGCTGAACTTTCCGAAGTTCTGCTTCCAAGCTGTACGTGGGACTGCGGTCACAGTCAGATCGTTCTTCCAACAGGCCATCAGACCGTCGCAATCGAAACGGTGGTTCTGCAAGTGCAGAAAGTCTATCTTATGATCAACGACCTCTACATCGCCTGTCCATTCATCAAGTTTGTAGTTGTCCTCCAGCCACACCTTCATCACCTCATGGTAGTTGAAGTCTTCCTGCATGAACACCAGATCATAGTTCTTGTTAATAAGATACTTACCGATGCGGGACGATCCAGCATCGCCAGGTCCGTTGGCATTAACATTGAATACTAATATTTTCTTGGGCAATCCATCAACGTTCAACGTAGCAATGCTGAATTGTTCGGATGTCTGTGCCATTGCAAAAAGAGCATATCCCAGCAAACTGCAAGTAATTAATTTTTTCATTGAAAATATCTCTTATGTTACTTTATTTCCTTTCCACAACAGAAACGGTGCTCAATTTGGCGGTCGTCACCCAGATAGATGTAGCGCTCCAGACGGTGGAGAAGCGAATAATGATCGTGGTTCAGGTCGGCATCGTTGATGACAAGGGCATCAAACTCATAGCCAGGCTCAAAGCTCCCTACCCGACCGAAGAATCTGCCTGCCGACTTGGTGGCTATCCAGAAGGCCTCGGAGAGAGATAGGAACTTGCGGTCGTGGTTTTGCTGATAGCACATTTTACTGACCTGTATGGCATAGACCATCATCCGGAAGATGCTCAGGTCGTGACCGCCACTGATGTCGCTGCCCAGCCCGACGGGTATGCCCGCATCGAGGAACGTACGGACAGGTGCCAGACCAGAGGCGATATTGAGGTTCGACGTGGGACAGTGGGCCACCATCACGCCCTGACGCTTCATCAACTCGAGTTCCTCTCCCTCGGTCCATACACAGTGAGCCATCACAGTGGGTGTCTGTCCGAAGAGACCGTAGCGGTTGTAGGCATCGCCGTAGCAGGTGCTTTCCGGCTCCAGTTCTGCCACCATAGCTATCTCGTCTTTGTTTTCTGAGAGGTGCGACTGCACGGGCAACTGGTATTTGGCAGCTAACTCGCCACAGGCACGGAGCATATCGGGAGTACAGGAGGGGATGAAACGGGGAGTAACGATCGGACGGACGAGTGAAGCGCTCGACCTCTGGTCGCTTGCTACCGAAGGGACGCAAGAACTTGTTGCCGTGAGGAGGGACTCATAGCCCTGCACCATATTCTCAACGGATTCTGTGAGGCCTTCTGGACAGTTGCGGTTCATGGCCACCTTGCCCACCAACGCTCCCATACCAGCCTCCTGGAAAAGACGCATCAGCAAACGGGTGCTTTCGGTGTGAATGGTGGCAAACACACAGGCTCGCATGGTGCCGAAACGCCACAGGTCACGGATAAAGCGGCGGTACATGCGCTCAGCGTATGCCAGATCGGCATATTTCATTTCCTCGGGAAAGGTATAGTTCTGAAGCCACGGCAGCAGTTCCAGATCCATCGCGATACCCTGATTGCGATACTGCGGTGCATGCACATGCACATCGTTCATGGCCGGAATGAGCAGACGGTCGCCGAAATCAATGACCTCTGCATCGTCGGAGGGCTGTTCGGTTGATACACTGAGGATACGTCCATCGGCACCGACGGCGACATAACCGTTCTCCAACACTTCAAAACGGCTTTTCTCCTTGGTAAAAAGGATATGAGCTCTATAGACTTTCTTCATCTTTATCGGAAGAGGGCAATATTATAGTTGAGATAACGGGGATTGCCTGTGACATCTTCAAGCACCTTGACAAAGGGCGGGAAATTGACCGTTTCCTGCTCTCCTACCCCCTTCGTTTCCATCATCACGAGATTGTCGATGGGAGCAGAGAAGGTATCGATCTCGAAAAACTGTCCCTTCCAGATGAAACTCTGACGCTTCTTCTTGATAGTAGAGCGATAGGGATCGGCCTGCTGAAGCATCTGCTCGTAGAGGTTGTTGTCGATGCGACGCTCTGTCTCAATGTCCTCAGTCTCTGAGATGCGCTTCTTCGAGCGGTGTACAATGACCACTTTACCTCCACTGAACACCCTTCGACGCAGGCGTACCTCACAGCCAGGCTCTGCCACAAGATAGGTCTGAGTGATCTCACTCTCCGAACACTCGGGAATCTCTCCCACAATCTCCACACGGTAGAGGCGCTCTTCCTGAACAGGCTGCGGCAGACCTACTACTTTCGAGATTTCCTTCAGCACACGGTTGAGCTTGTTCTCGAAATCATCGTGGTTATTGATGACACGCAGATGGGGATGTCCCGTCCAAGCCTTGATGACCTTCTTATCGAGCTCGCGCGCGATGCGGAGGCCCTCTTCATTGGCCTGCTCATAGCGGGTGGCGTTGGTAGCGGTGGTGTAATACTGCTCGGCACCGTCGGCCGCACTTACCAGGTGGAGCACGGCATCATAACGCTCCAGGAGTTCGTTTGGATTGGTGCCTGCCATGGCAGTAATCTCCTGCCACTCCTCGGGCTTGATATAGGCCGAGATATCCATCGTACCACGGTCGCAGATGATGAGCACCGGCTTGGTGCATACCTCTGCCAGATGAAGGAACTGATTCTCGAGTGCTAATTGCGTCTCGAGAATAGCCCGTTCACCTTGATAGTAGAGGTCGCGGTTGGGTGTAAGGTAGTTCCAGCCTGCCGTGCTATAGATGGTAGGAACCTCAGGCACGTTGAACACCTTATAGCCGAAACCGGAGAAGTATTCGGTTATCTTTACTAAGGCGGTGGTCTTGCCAGCACAAGGGCCACCCGTCAGAACGATTTTCTTAATATCAGGCATAGATGGTCAGATGCTCAGTTCGTCGAGGACGGTAATGAGACGCTTGTCGAAACGCTTGTCGGTACGGATGCACTCTGTAAAGGGAACATATACCACATCGTTGTTGCGCACACCGACCATGATGTTACGCTGGCCCTGTTTGATGGCTTCAATGGCACCGACGCCTGTGATGGAAGCGAGGATACGGTCACGGGCAGAGGGTGTACCACCACGCTGCAGATGACCCAGGATGGACACACGCACATCAAACTCGGGGAACTCCTTCTTTACGCGGTCGGCATAATAAAGGGCACCGCACTTGGGACTCTCTGACACAATGACGATACAGGATTTCTTAGACTTACGGATGCCACGACCCATGAAGGCTGCCAGCTGGTCGACATTTGTCACCTCCTCAGGAACGATGGCGGCCTCTGCTCCACAAGCGATGGCACAGTTCTGCGCCAGGAAGCCGGCATCACGCCCCATCACCTCGACAAAGAAGATGCGCTCGTGAGAGTTGGCCGTATCACGGATGCGGTCGACACAATCCATGATGGTGTTCATGGTTGTGTCATAACCAATGGTGTTGTCTGTGCCATAGAGGTCGTTGTCAATAGTGCCCGGCAGACCGATGCAGGGGAAGTCGAACTCCATGCCGAAATTACGGGCACCTGTCAGCGAACCATTGCCACCAATCACGACCAAGGCATCAATCTTCTCTTTCTTACAGGTCTCATAGGCTTTCTTCATACCAGCCATCGTCATAAATTCCTTGCTTCTCGCAGTCTTCAGAATAGTGCCACCACGAGTGATGATACCACTGACATTCTCAGTCGTAAATTCCTTTACTTCGCCTTTGATCAGACCATCATAACCACGATAGATACCCTTGATGCTAAAACCATTATAAATACCGGCTCGGGTGACGGCACGAATGGCGGCATTCATACCAGGTGCATCACCACCTGATGTCAGAATACCGATTGTCTTGATTTTCGTCATAAATCTTATAGTTTAGTTAAATAAATATATTTCGAGCCAAAGGATTCCAAATCCTACCAGCCATCCTATTAACACTTTAGGAGAGATATTCTTCAGATACCAGCCCAATTTGAGATGTTCCATCTTCATCAGCGCTATACCACTGGTAGAACCCACCGACAACAGGCAGCCTCCCACTGCTGTGGAGAAAGCAACGACCAACCAATAGGCACCATTCACCACGAAGTTACCCATATAATCGGCATCGGCCCAGAGACTTAACTGTTGATATTCCAGAACGGGATATAGCGAGATATCGCTAATGGCAATGGTAAATGTATCGACTAAACTGGAAAGGAGGCCTGACAACGCACCCACGATCCAGATATTGTGGATATGGAAGTCGATCCATGAAGAGACATCGCCGAAAACACCTGTCTCCATGACCACACCCATACCAAGCATGATTCCCATCACAAAGAGCATCTGCTGGATAGCACCGTATTTCATGGCCTGCGGTGTACGACGCTCCGACATACGGTCGGCCAGCATCAACTTACGATTAAATGCCTCGTTGACCACCCACAACACACTCAGCACACAAAGGGCACCAAGGAACGGAGGCAGTTTGGTGATATTATGGAAGGTGGGAATGAACCACAATCCACCGATACCCACAAACAACATCAGAATGCGCTGCCAGGGGCTCAGATTGGTCTCATCGCCCCTATAAGGCATCGGCGACCATTGGGTGTCTAAGCTTTCAGGCAATTGAAGATTAATCAAAATGGTAGGGATGACCCACGCCATGATAGCCGGTATGGCTAAAAAAGCAGAAAAATGAGTGGCTGTGACGGCACCGTTTCCCCACAACAACAAGCCTGAAGGATCGCCTATCACGGTAAAACAGCCACCGCAACAAGCTGCTATCACAATGGCACTGCCAATGAGCATGCGCTGACGACGGTTCTGCACGATGCCACGCATAATGACCAGCATCATCGTAGCCGTAGTAAGGTTATCCAGATTGGCAGAGATGATGAAGGTGGCAATAGTAATGGTCCAGAGCAGGCGCTTGGGATTATGGGTCTTAATCCATTTCTGAACAAAATCGAAACAACCGTTGTTGTCGAGGATCTCGATGATGGTCATCGTGGCCAGCAGGAACATAACGATACTTGCGGCACGACCTACATAGTTCAGAAAGATTTCATTGCAGATATAGTATTTCACAGCACTGCTCGATGGTTCCTCGCCAGCCAGATAGTCGGCATATTCACGAGGGTGTTGCGACATGACAAAATCGGCTCCCCAACAAATATAGAGCACCCACCCCACCGTACCAAGAAACATGGCTATGGCAGCCTTGTTAACACCTGTCAGATGACCTGTCGCTATCAGCAGATATCCGAAGAGTAATAATATGACTATGATCAGTGTCATTGCTTCACATTACGCTTTCGGCCACAAAATTACAACAAAAAAAAGAAACCTCCAAAACTTTTTGAAGGAAAATGAACGAGATTACAATAACTCTATTTTCAGGACTGACGTGGTAGAGGGTGTGATACGGAAACGATGGTTGATGCGACGGCCCACCAGCCACAGGATTTCACCCTTGGCATCGGTAACAACCATCTGACTGCGTCTGGACCAGAGACTGATCTTACGGTCGGTAAGATAGTCACTCACGAGCTTCGAACCGTTCATGCCATAGGGTATGAAACGGTCGCCTGGCTGGATGATTCTGACGGTCAGAGGAAACTCTATCTTTTCTTTATCCAATGTAGCGTAATCATCTGATTTTAAAATATCTATATCTTCAGTTATAGTGAATTTGTATTTCGCATTTCCCTGAAAATGATAGACCCCTGCCTCAGGAATCTTCATGGGTGGTGCAGGCTGAAAATCGTATGTTACCACGATGGTGCCACGGTCTATATAGAGCACGTGGGTGGCTGAGTTGAAAGTCTTGCCAGACGTTGCATCAAGGCTCTCGGCAATCTGTAGAATCTGTGTGGAGTTGAAACCATAGGGTCGCAACCATTCGAACAGGAAGCACTCAGGCGATGGTAATGCCAGCAGATTCGCAATACTAACGGCATAGGCCTCACGCGTGTCGGCAGAACAATGACCAGGTTGTAATTCAGTTACAAGGTTGGAAATATCTGTTTCAATCGCATCATCATATACCTTCTCCACCTCTTTAATATATGAGGCTGTTCTGGCGATATTCTCCGATGATTTCGGCAAAATCTGCTGCATTAACGGAATCAGATGGAGGCGGATCTTGTTACGGAGCACGTCGTCGACAGCATTGGTAGAGTCGGTGACGTAGGATTGATCGATGGAATGAAGAAATTCTTCTATCTCCGTTCTGCTGAGACATAGGAGCGGACGGACAATGTGACCGTTCTTAGGACGGATGCCCGTAAGGCCGTGAATACCAGTCCCGTTCATCAGGTTCATTAGCAAGGTTTCCACCGCGTCATCACGGTGATGAGCCACGCAGACGGTCTCGGCGCCAATGTCCCGGCGCAACTGTTCAAAATAACGGTATCTGAGTTCACGGGCCGCCATCTCGATGCTCAACTTATGCATGACAGCATATTCCCTGGTGTCGAAATGAGCCCGATGAATTGGGATATTTTGCTCTTCACACAATGCGCAGACAAAGGCCTCGTCACGATCAGACTCTTCGCCACGAAGATGAAAATTGCAATGGGCAGCTTCTATCCGATAGCCTAACTGCTTCAAGATCAGCAGGAGTGCCACACTGTCAGCCCCACCACTCAAGGCTACGAGATGCATACCATCAGCAGACAGCAATTGCTGCTCCCTAATATATTTTCCTACCCTTTCACCAAAGCAATCATCATTTCTCATTCCTCATTCATCATTTCTCATTCCACATAAAGGACAAGTCCTTTCAGATACTCGCCTTCGGGATGATAGATATTAATCGGATGATCAGCCGGCTGATGCAGCTGATGAAGAATGCGTACCTTGCGGCCTGCTTGGGCAGCAGCCGTAAAAATGGCATTGCGGAAATGATCCTTGGTGACCACCTGCGAACAGCTGAATGTGAACAGGATTCCTCCAGGCTGGATAATCTGGAAGGCCTTGTTGTTCAGGCGTGTATAGCCTTTCAGCGCATTATGCAGCGCTCCACGGTGCTTGGCAAAGGCAGGCGGGTCGAGGATAATCATATCATATCTTTTATCAGCACCTTCCAGATACTTGAAGGCATCTTCGCAGAAAGCCTGATGACGTGCATCACCGGGGAAATTCAACTGCACATTTCTGTTTGTGAGTTCAATCGCCTTCGCACTGCTGTCGACGGAATGCACCAATGTTGCCCCACCCCGCATGGCATAGAACGAGAAACCACCTGTGTAGCAGAACATATTCAGCACCTTACGGTCTTTGGCGAATTTCTCCAGCAGCGAACGGTTCTCACGCTGGTCGACGAAGAAGCCCGTCTTCTGTCCGCGAAGCCAGTCTACATAGAACATCAGACCGTTCTCCACAGCAGTATTATTATTGTCACCCCCGATAAGGAAGCCGTTTTCCATCTCGTCCATGAAAGGCAAAGTGGTCTCGCTCTTATAATATACATTCTCGATGCGCCCCTGCATCACCTTCTGCAACTGCTCGGCGATACTCACACGGGCAAGGTGCATTCCGATGCTATGTGCTTGCATCACAGCTGTCTGGCCATATATGTCAATGACTAGTCCGGGCAGGTTGTCTCCCTCGCCGTGTACCAGTCGGTAGGTATTATTGTCTGGATTATCGGCAAGTCCGATGGAAATGCGCATATTCAACGCCGACGACAAACGGGAATACCAGAATTCATCGTCGATAGCCACATCGCGGAACGACAGCACACGCACGGCGATAGAGCCCTTCTGATAATGTCCTACAGCAATGAAACGGCCATCAGAACTCAGCACACGCACCAGATCGCCATCTTCCAAGCCAGCATCTTCTGACTGAATAGCGCCAGAGAAAACCCAGGGATGGAAACGCAACAAGCTTTCTTCCTTACCTCTTTTGAGCAGCAAGTTCTTCATATAGCTTAAAATCTTCTTCTATCTCCAATTCCGTTTGTTCGTCAACAAGCTCATACTCACCAGTTGTTTTAAGTCTGACGAGCTCCTCGTAAAGCTGGATACAGGCCCACGCATCGATGGCAGCATACATCACCTGCTTTTCCTGAAGGACGTCGCGCTCCCAGTTTGAGAGACGCTCTGACTTGCTGATACGCTCGCCAAAAAGGTTGGCATATAATTTCTGAAGGCTGAGATCCTCAATACCGATCTCACGCATATGATGCTGTAAATCGATGAAATTTCCAGGCGTAAACCTGCCCAGTTCCTGCAAAGAGTGGATGTCATCATGCCAAGAGAGTCCTACTTTGGGCACTTTCGTATCTTCCAACAGCCGAATAATGGGAGATGACATTCCAATATAATTCAGGCGGAACAAAAAGCAATTGTGATGAGTGGCCACCTGAAGCAGGGAGCATTTGAAATGTTGATTTTTAGTAAACGAAGGCCGCGTCTCAGTATCTACCCCCAGAATGGACATAGACAGCAGATAATCAACAGCCTTTTCAGCTTCGTTTGAAGAGTTGATCACAATGATTTTACCATTGTAAACCACCCTCGGCAAATCCACAAGCCATGCTTTATTGAACCTGTTATAGATTATTTTTTTCATTTCAGGTGCAAAATTACATAAAAAAACGGGAAAAAATGATGAAATCTGAGTTTTTTGCTATACTTTTGCAGAAAAATTTTTGGAAGCATACATATTATGGTTAAGAAAAAGCGGGAAAAGAAAGAGAATCGTCCATCTGGATTCTTAGATATATTAGGCTTTAAGAATATCTTTGGCAATGAGAAATTAGGCTTTCTCCTGGGCATCTTATTGTTTCTGGTAGCCGGTTATCTCACCTTGGCCTTTATCTCCTATTTCACAACAGGTGCAGCTGATCAAAGCATGATAGAAGAGCCTCGTGAGGGTGAAATTATGAATGAGCATCATGAGTTCAGCAATACGTGTGGCAGTGTGGGTGCCTATGCAGCGTGGTATTTCATCAAGCGTAGTTTCGGACTCTCTGCCTTCTTCATTCCCATTTTCCTGTTTCTGGTGAGCATTCATCTTATCAAGGCATATCGCGTGAACCTGCTGAAATGGTTCATGTGTCTCATGATCCTGATGATCTGGAGTTCAGTGACGTTCTCAAAGTTCCTGTCACCCTTCTTCAGCGATGCCTGCTATAATCCTGGCGGCGATCACGGCCTTTATATCCAGCAGGCTATTGAGAACCTTATCGGCACTCCGGGTCTGACAGCCATCTTAGCGCTGACGGCCATCGCCTTCCTCACCTATCTGAGTGCTGAGACCATTCTTATCATCCGCAAGATCCTGAATCCGACAAAGTTCCTTGATAAAGTGAAATTCAAGGTCACCAACAATGACCCCAACGAACCGAAGGAATCCTATGAGAATCTGATTCAGACTGAGGATGACCCGACGGTCTTTGATGACCCCACAGAACAGTCCATCGAGTTCAAGCCGAATGGCGATGCCGTCATCAAAGACAAAGGCTATCAAGACAACGATGACCCCATCTCCCCCATTAACCCCATCAAACCCATTAAACCCATCGATGATGTCGATATGAAGGTTGAAGTGGCAGGCGGCGAGGAGACAGCCGATTCTAAGACGCTTGGCGTCTTAGATGCCCAGGGTCCTTACGACCCCAAGAAGGATCTGGAGAATTACCGCTATCCTACCCTCGACCTGCTGAAGAAATACGATAATGACGGCAAGCCATATATCGACATGGCTGAGCAGACCGCTAATAAGAACCGAATTGTTGATGTCTTGCGTACCTTTGGCGTGGAAATATCAAGTATTAAGGCAACGGTGGGCCCCACCATTACCCTTTATGAAATCACCCTTGCTCCTGGCGTGCGTATTTCTAAGGTCCGCTCACTAGAAGACGATATCGCATTGAGTCTTTCGGCTCTCGGTATCCGTATCATAGCACCAATTCCTGGCAAGGGAACTATTGGTATTGAGGTTCCGAATGCCAAACCATCAATTGTCTCGATGGAATCAATCCTTAATTCGAAAAAGTTCCAAGAAAGTCAAATGGAACTACCTTGTGCTGTAGGTAAGACTATCACAAATGAGGTATTTATGTTCGATTTGGCCAAGGCTCCACACCTATTAGTAGCTGGTGCTACCGGTCAAGGTAAGTCTGTAGGACTGAATGCTATCGTCACCTCTTTATTATATAAGAAGCATCCGGCAGAGTTGAAGATTGTACTCGTCGACCCCAAGAAAGTAGAGTTCTCCATCTACAACCCGCTGATCAATCATTTCCTGGCAAAGGTGCCCGATGAGGACGCTGATCCTATCATCACCGATGTGACCAAGGTAGTGCGCACACTGAATTCCTTATGCAAGCTGATGGATACGCGCTACGATCTGCTGAAGGAAGTGGGGGCCCGTAATATCAAGGAGTACAATAAGAAATTCATCGAGCGCAAGATTCCCCCACTTGGTGGACACGGATACATGCCATATATCGTAGTGATTATCGATGAGTTCGGTGATCTGATTATGACAGCAGGTAAGGAAATTGAGTTGCCTATCGCCCGTATCGCCCAGTTAGCACGTGCTGTGGGTATCCACATGGTGATTGCCACCCAACGTCCTACTACCACTATTATCACGGGTAACATCAAGGCGAACTTCCCCGCCCGTATCGCCTTCAAGGTATCGGCAGGTATCGACTCAAAGACCATCCTCGACCGCACTGGTGCCCAGCAGCTTATCGGAAAGGGCGATATGCTCTATCTTGGTGGTGCAGAGCCTATCCGTGTTCAGTGTGCCTTCGTCGATACGCCTGAGGTAGAACGTATCAATGAATTTATCGCTGCACAGCAGAGTTACAATATGCCGTTCGAACTGCCTGAGCCCGACACACCTGAGGCTGACTTTGGCGATGGTGGCGATAAAGATGTCGATATGCAGCATCTTGATCCGCTCTTCGAGGATGCAGCGCGACTGATTGTCATCAACCAGAGCGGCTCCACCTCTCTCATCCAGCGTAAGTTCGCCATCGGCTACAACCGTGCTGGTCGTCTGATGGATCAGCTGGAGAAGGCTGGCGTCGTAGGAGCCGCAATGGGTTCGAAGCCTCGCGAAGTGATGATCCAAGACGAGATGAGCCTCAATAATCTGCTCGCCTCACTCAGATAAAAAACTAAATTAAAAAGATATGAAAAATTATTTTGCCCTTATCATGATGCTCCTGCTGTGTGTGGGAGCAAAGGCTGAGAGCGCCAAGCGCATACTTGATAAAGCTGCTGCCACCATAAGTAATCCTGGTGGTGTGCAGGCCCATTTCCAGATGATCAGCAAACAGTTTGGTTCCTCCAACGGCGAGATTGCAGTCAAGGGGAATAAGTTCCACGCCACCACACCCGAAGCCATCATCTGGTTCGACGGCAAAACACAGTGGACCTATATGAAAGGAAACGATGAGGTGAACATCAGCAATCCCACAGAGGCGCAGTTGCAGGCCATCAACCCCTACAACTTCATCAACATCTATAAGAAAGGCTACAAGCTGTCGTCGAAGAAGGTGGAGAATGCATACGAGGTTCATCTGGTGCCCACCGATAAAAGCCGTAAGATCCAGGAGATGTATATCATTGTCGACAGAAGTTCCTATCATCCTACGCATGTCAAGATGAAGATGAAGGATAAGTGGAGCACTATCATCATCAGCCAGCTGAAGACGTCATCTCTTAGCGATAATCTCTTTCAGTTTAATGCCAAGGACTTCCCCAAGGCTGAAATCATTGACCTCAGATGAACAAGCTGCAACTCTACAAGCTCTTACGCAAAAATATCAACCTCAGTTACAGGCGTAATCCAGCCTTCGAACAGAATCGCTGGGCTAAAGTATTAATGGGCTTTGGTGCGGCGATGTTCGTACTTTACCTTATCTTATATGGCATCATAATTGGAATGACAGCCGATGGTGAGGCGGGCACGCTCATCACTTCCATGATTATCATCCTGCCCATCGACTTCCTGCTGCGGTTTATTTTCCAGACAACGCCCGCCATGATGGTCAAGCCCTATATTCTCCTGCCGATATCCCGTTATTCAGCTATCGAGTGCTTCCTCATTTCTTCCCATCTGAGCGGGTTTAACTTCTTGTGGTTGGGGCTGTTTATCCCATTTGCCATTATTGTGCTCTTTGCAGGGGCAACGTTCCTGCAGGTGCTTTTCGTTCTGTTGTTGGCACAACTGATGATTATCCTCAACAGCCAGATTTATCTGTTCTTCCGTACGCTCATCAATCGCAACGTGCTGTGGATCATCCCGGGACTGCTGCTCTATGCAATACCTTTTATCCCTTCACTCATCACGCTGAATAAGAAGAGCTTCGAACACACACTTGATTTCATACATACAATCAACACGGCCTGGTGGCTCCTGCCAATCGTGTTGCTGGCATTGTGCGGTCTCTTTATGCTGAATCGCCACCTACAGTTCAAATATGTCTATGAAGAGATCTCCAAGCAGAAGGAGAAGCAGCTGAAAAAAGTGTCTCAGTTTGCCTTCTTCAATCGTTTTGGCATTATTGGCGAGTATCTGAAGATTGAACTGAAGTCGAACCTCAGAAACAAAACGATGAAGCAACGTTGTATTATGAGCCTGGTGCTGGTGGTTATGTTCTCCAGTCTTGTGGCCTACAGCGATATCTACGACAATCCCATGATGACTAACTTCTGGTGTTTGTACTGCTTTGCTATCTATGGCATGACGGCTCTTATTAAGATCATGGGCCAGGAGGGTAACTATATCAGTCTGTTGATGACCCAGCGCGAGAATATCCTGTCGCTGCTTAAGGCAAAGTACTGGTTCTACTGTGTAGTGCTCATAATTCCATTCCTCATCATGCTTCCGGCAGTCTTCAAAGGTAAGTTCACTCTGCTCATGTTGTTCGCTTATATGTTCTTAGTGGCTGGTCTGATTCATTTCATCATCTTCCAGTTGGCAGTCTATAACAAACAGACCATCCCTCTGCAACTGAAGGTGACGGGAAAGGGTAACTTCGAAAACGGTATCCAGATAGTGATTGAGTTGGGTGCTTTGATCATACCGGGTATGATCGTGGGTATAGGGTATATAACCGTAGGTCTTACAGCCACTTATGTCTTCATGTGTGTACTGGGGCTGGCTTTCATGGTAACCTACCCCATCTGGATTCGTAATATCTATAATCGCATGATGAAACGTCGTTACGAGAACATAGAAGGTTTCTTATCGTCCAGACCCTAGAGATAATTATATATTTCAAACTAAAGCATAAGCTAAATGCTAATTTTGTCTGCCATTTAACAATTAGAGTGTTAAACGCAAAGAGCCGTTAACCCAAGTGGCAAAAGTGTTAAATTGGGACAAATATTCGTGACATTTTGTCAGTATACAAAAAAAGTCTACTATATTTGCACTCGAATTCATGAGCATAGGCTCAGAGGCAACATTATCAACGACTTTTAAATTATAACAAAAATGAATGCAAATATGAAGAAGATTGTAAATGTGGCAACTCCCGCTGTATGCGCTGTTGCCTTGGTGCTCTCCGTAGTGGCTTTCAGCAAAACCAATGCTGCTACTACTCCTAATCAAACTCCCGTAGTGGCTAACGTAACGGCTGGTCAACCTGTCGATCTGACCTATGCTGCCGAAAAATCACTGCCATCGGTGGTTTATATCAAGAACACGCAGAACTCGAAGGTTCAGACCGTTGAGTATTCCGACCCCTTTGAGGATTTCTTCTCTGACCCCTTTGGCGGTTTCTTCGGTCGTGGAAGAGGTAATGGCAATGGTGGCCGTCGCCAGCGTCAGGTAGAGACACCGAAGCGCGTGGCTGCAGGCTCAGGAGTCATCATCTCTGCTGATGGATATATCGTGACTAACAATCACGTGGTTGACGGTGCCGACGAGCTGATGGTTACCCTCAACGATAATAAGGAATACTCTGCACGTATCATCGGTGCTGACGCCACCACCGACCTGGCTCTCATCAAGATTGACGGCAAGAACCTGCCCGCCATCCAGATTGCCAACAGCGACGACGTGAAAGTAGGCGAATGGGTGCTGGCAGTAGGTAATCCCCTCGGACTGAACAACACCGTGACTGCCGGTATCGTATCAGCCAAGGCCCGCTCGATGGGTCAGGGTGTCTCTTCAATGATCCAGACTGATGCCGCTATTAACCAAGGTAACTCTGGTGGTGCTTTGGTGAACACCAGTGGTGCTCTCATCGGCATCAACGCCATGATCTACTCACAGACAGGCTCCAACATCGGCTACGGCTTCGCAATCCCCACCACCATCATGAACAAAGTGGTCGATGACATTAAGAAATACGGTACCGTTCAACGCGCTATGATTGGCATCCAAGGTTCCGATGTAAACACATACGTCGACAGCGAGAAGGAAAAGGGCAATGAGGTTGACCTCGGCACAATGGAGGGTATCTATATTGCAAAAGTCATCGACGATGGTGCTGCTGCTGATGCCGGTCTGAAGGAAGGTGATGTCATCACCCATATCGACGGACAGAAGGTGAAGGCATTCGGTGAACTGCAGAATATCATCGCCCAGAAACGTCCTGGTGACAAGATTACCATCACCTATCTGCGCAACAAGGCTAAGAAGACCGCTACCCTTACCCTGAAAAATGAGAAAGGTAACACCAAGGTTGTGAAGGATGCAGATATCGATGTACTCGGCGGTCAGTTCCGTCCCGTCACTGATGCTCAGAAGGAACAGTTCAATATCGGCTATGGCCTACAGGTAACCAAGGTGAGCGGTGGCCGTCTGAAAGATGCAGGTGTACCTCAGGGTTTCATCATCCAGCGTATCAACGATGAAAGTGTCAAGACCATCGATGATCTGCAGAAGATTGTCAAGGACGCCAATAAGTCAAAGGAGCCCGTGCTCTACATCCAGGGTATCTATCCGACAGGTAAGAAAGGCTACTTCGCCGTACCCCTTGAGGACGAATAAATGCGTGAATAGGCAATAGTGAAGAGTGAATAATTAGAAAAAAGAGCCGCAAAAGTAAAAATTGCGGCTTTTTTTTTGGTTGTGTCAAAAAAAAGGCATAACTTTGCACCTTGGCTATAAACGACAATTAACATGAGACAACTGAAAATCACTAAATCAATCACAAACCGAGAGAGTGAGGCTCTTGATAAATACCTACAGGAGATAGGCAAAGAAGAGATGATCTCGGTAGAAGAAGAAGTGGAATTGGCACAGCGTATCCGTAAAGGCGACAAGAAAGCATTGGAGCGTCTAACCAAGGCCAACCTGCGATTTGTTGTCTCTGTAGCCAAGCAATATCAGAACCAGGGGCTCTCCCTGCCTGACCTCATCAATGAGGGCAACGTGGGACTGATCAAAGCCGCAGAGAAGTTCGATGAGACACGCGGATTCAAGTTCATCTCATACGCCGTCTGGTGGATTCGTCAGAGTATTCTCCAGGCCATCGCCGAACAGAGTCGCATTGTCCGTCTTCCGCTCAACCAAGTAGGATCCGTCAACAAGATTAACAAATTGTTGAATAAGTTCGAACAAGAGAACGAGCGTCGTCCCTCTGTTGAAGAGATCTCTGAGTCATTAGACCTGCCGGAAGAAAAAATCGACGAGGCTATGAGCGTGAATACCCGTCACGTATCTGTTGATGCCCCATTTGTCGATGGCGAGGACAACAGCCTGCTTGATGTGCTTATCAACGACGATGCCCCCATGGCCGACCGTTCGCTCCTTATGGAGTCGTTAAAGTCGGAGATCAATAATGCCCTTAAGGTACTCAACGACCGGGAGCGTGGTGTCATAGAGGCCTTCTATGGCATCAACCAGCCCGAGATGACCCTTGAGGAGATTGGCGTCAAGTTCGGTCTTACCCGTGAGCGTGTCCGTCAGATCAAGGAGAAGGCCATCCGCCGTCTCCGCACCTGTACAAAGAAACATACATTAAAAACATTTTTAGGATAATGAAATATCTCAAGTTCCTTGCCCTGGCCGTCGTCTTAATGGGTTTCCTGCCTGCTCATGCAGCCAAGAAGCCCGAGACCACCAAGGCATATCTCTTTGGCTTCGTAGCCAACTTCACCGATTCTGTAGTCTATTTCACAGACATTCAGGAAATAGAGAATGTAACCATTCAGAAAAAAAACAAGTTTCTGAAAGATCGCGAATCCTATTCCGACCAGCTTCGCTATTATTTTGCCGAAAAGCTTAATATGCCCAATCGTACGTGTATCGTTTCTTTTGCACTCACACGTAAGAAGGCAGAAAAGAAATACGTCAAAATGCGCAAACTCTATACGGAAAAGAATGCTGGCCGCTATGATGTCCGCTATCTA
>Ga0265300_10001225_pt1 | contig 24733 bp, 17 predicted proteins | sample AusTroGonzalo_MG_FD_193482 | JGI IMG/M metagenome (GOLD analysis project Ga0265300, IMG submission 193482) | Bovine rumen microbial communities from tropical cattle in Woodstock, Queensland, Australia - Gonzalo_03 | ecosystem: Host-associated > Mammals > Digestive system > Stomach > Rumen ...
CGCTTCTTGCATGTAAGCCATGAGAAGAACGTGCGGCTTACGCTGTACTGCTTGAAACGGGGAGCGATCCAACCCATGAACTCGTTCACGTCATCACCCTCAGGGATAACGGTAACCATGTTGCTGAATGCGCCCAGATAATCATCCTTGGTGCACTTGACACCGGTAAGAACGTTACCGTTGATGATACGGATATGCTCGGTCTTGTTAAGACGGCCGTCAACGATTGATGAGATCTTGGCACCTGCAATCACCTTGAGGTACTGAGGATTGACTATCTCCTCACCTGCTACGGCGATTACGCGGGTCATATCCACAACACCCTTGTTGAACAGACGTCCGATAAAGATTACGGCCTCAGGATCGATGGTCCATACGACCTCACCCTTGTTCACGGGCTTGATGTGGTTGATCTGTACACCGACGTTGCCTGCGGGATGTGCACCCTTGAATGCATACAGGTCAACGTTCTTGGCATCGGTAAGAGTCTCTGCCTTCTGGTCTGCACTGATGCTCAGGGTTGTGGGAGCTATCTTGGCGATAGCGCTCAGGCCTGTGCGGAAGTCCAGTTCATTGCCCTGGAGTACGAACTCGAAATCAGGAGCAAGGGGTTTGGAATCAAATGCTGACACAAAGATGCCACGGGGAGCATCTGCCGGGTTGGCGATAACGTCATAGGGACGCTGACGGAAGAATGAAAAAAGACCTGACTCCAAAAGAGTGGCCTTCACCTCCTCACCTGAGAGCGACTGAACGCTCTTGGTTCCGAACTCGACATAAGTCTGCTTTGCATCGGGCTTAACCACAATGCTCATGACCTTACGGCGTGCACCACGGTTCACTGCAACAACCTCACCGCTCACGGGCGAAACGAATTTCACCTCAGGGTGGTTCTTGTCAATGAACAGAGCCTCACCGGCCTTGACGGTCTGCTGTTCCTTGACGACCGGCTTGGGAGTAACTCCGGTAAAGTCATCGGGGCATAATGCATATGACTCCGCGAGACCAACCTCTGTCAACTCCTTGGCGGGAACGCCCAGCAACTTGATGTCCAGACCTTTTCGTAAACGAATGATTTCTGCCATTTTGTTGTTAGTTGAATATATAATTTGATATTATTCAAAATTCGGGCGCAAAATTACTAATAAAAAGGCTAACTTGGGTAGTTAAAAAACAAAAAAGAGACGGTACTTTTCAACACTGCCCAAAACTTCCCATTTCATCGGATGATACAGAATTTTTGAGGTAAAAAATGACCGGAAAGGAATGTCGGGCCGTGGAAAAAAATGAAAAAAGTGGAAAACTTTCGTGTTCCTCTTTTAATATATTCAGTTTTTTACTTTTATTTTTGCACCGATGAAAGCCGGAAAGGTATTACATATCGTCCTGATCACGTTGATCATTCTCTTCCTTAGTGGCCACGTCCTGCTGAACAACAAGAGGATCCAGCAGGATGCCGCATTGCATGTTGTCCGCATAGCACAGTCTGCTTTGGGAACTGATGTCAGTGCCGGCCGGGTACAGCTGGTCTATCCGTTCGGAGTCAAGATTGACAACCTTACCGTTTATGACCTGCAGCATGACACTCTGGCCCATGCAGCATCCGTTTCACTGCGTCTCAAGCCGTTCCAATTGCTGCGCAAGAAGGTCAGCATAACCACAGTGAGGGTCAACACCCCCACTCTCACTCTGAGCAAGGACAGCGTGGATGCCAATCCCAATTACGGATTCCTGGTTGACCTGTTCAACGGAGGTTCCGGTCCGATGAGTCTGAGAGCCAACTCCATTCTTATCCGCAACGGTTCTATCAGCTATGACGTCAAGACCGCAGACCGGACCGACAGTATATTCAACCCGGATCACATAGCAGTTACGGGACTGACAGCCAATGTCTCAGTCAAATCCGTCAGTGCAGATTCCATTTCCGTGATACTGCGTAAGTTCACTTTCGCCGAGCAGTCCGGATTCAGACTCACCAAGGCAAAGGGAGCCGTGACCGTGGGTAAGGATATGGCCCAGTTGTCCGGATTTACATTCTCCACGCCTTCCAGTGATTTCAAGGCTCTGCGCTTTACCGCCTATACAGGCTTGTCATCACAGGTATCCGGCATTCCTCAGGGCGACATAGACATCCGTACCACCATCACCGGCAGTGACTTCAAGGCTTTCCTGCCGCAGTTGGCCAGCATGACAGACCCCATAGACATCACCATCAGGGGTAAGAGCGGTGATGACAATATAGGTATTGACGCCTTATACATCCACACTCCCGGCGATGTTGCTGAAATAGGTATGAGCGGAACCCTCTCCCTGGACAGCACGTTCAGCATCACTGCATTCAGGGATGCCGAGGCCCACGGTTCGTTCACCGGTAAGCTTCCGGTATGGCTTGAAGAGCAGTTCAGCGGATTCGGATTGACCATCCCCGTTCAACTCAAATCGCTGGGCAACGGTACTTTCAGGGCATCGGCCGATAAAAACGGCAATGAGCTCCAGTCAGAGTTGCATATAACCAGTCAGGCCGGACAGCTCACCTGCAGTCTCAACGGACAGGATGATGACTTTGACGCCAACGTAAAGGCATCGGATATCAATCTGGGTAGCATTATCGGCAACAGGGATTTGGGCAAGTGCGGCTTTACAGCCCAGGCTCAGGTTAACAGGAGTGAGGACGGTTGGCGCGGAACATTCGGTGCCAATGTAGGCAGTGTGGTTTACAGGAAATACAACTACCGCAACATAGCAGTCAGCGGAAAGATTGATCCGGGTCTGATTCTTACCGACCTCAACTTTGCCGACCGTAACGGTGCACTTGCCCTGAATACGGGAATCAGCCTGGGCCAGTACCCCTACTACACCATCAGGATGGATGCCGATTCGCTGAACCTGGCAGCTTACCATCTGGCCGGTCAGGATACCATGTCTCTGACCACCTCACTGACAGCCGGACTCATGGGCAGGAATCTGGATGGAATAACCGGAAAGATATCGGTTGACAGTCTTTACTATGCAGACCGTGAAGGTGACTGGTTCATGAACAATTTCACCGTAAACATCGGCCAATTCAATGATTTCATCAAGGTAATATCCGTTTACAGTGATGTCCTGAATATGTCCGTGGTCGGTAATTACAGGATATCCACCTTACCTGCTTCACTTGCCAAGGCTTCATCAGACGTGATGCCAACCATAGGAAGCATGCTTGCTCAGAAACTGGGAGCTAAAAGCTACTATCTGGACAATAAAAACAGTTTCGCACTTAAGGCAGACCTGGAGAACACGGATTTCATGGGTTCCGTATTCCATAAGCCTGTCTCCATAGACAAGCCTCTCAGCCTGCAGATGACCTTCATAGACAGGGACAGCATCTGCACAGGTCAGCTAGCAGTTCCTGAGATAACAATAGGAAATAACGTCATTCACGAAGGTCTGATTGCCATCAATTCGTCAAAAGGCACCTGCGACACACGTATCAACGGACTTCTGGGAGACGTGACCGATGAAGCCATAAACATTGAAGCATCAGTCATGGCCTTTGATGATATAGTTCGCGGCTCATACCTGTGGAGCAACCCGGCCGGTGACATGAGCGGCAAGGCCAAGACCCTGTCACAGTTCTTCCGTTACGACACCAGACGCGGACTTAAATCCCTTACTTTCATTGACACCACAAGCATCATTGTGAATGACACCCAGTGGGATCTCTCCATTGCAAGCATAAGCACAGATATGCACAAGGTGTCCGTATCGGACTTCAAAGCAAGTAACATCAACCAGCACATATTTGCTGACGGTACCGTTTCGGCCGATTCCAGCGATGTATTCCATCTCTCCATGAACAATATCAATCTCGGGCACACCCTGTCTGCATTCGGATCCAACGATATCGGACTTGAGGGTATGGCATCGGGTGAGGTGTTCTTTGCGGGACTTATGGGCAATCCGGCCTTTTACGGACTGTTCACCATAAATGATTTCACGTTCCTGGATTCCTATCACGGAAACCTTTCCGCAGACTGCCGTTGGAATCGTGAGAAACGCCTCGTTGAGGTGGATGGAGTCGCTATTGATGAGGAAGTGTCATCAACAAAGGTTGCCGGTACATACTCACCTGGCACCCGTTACTTGGACATAAGCATTGATGCAGACCGTACAGACCTGCATTTCCTTAACAGATGGACTAAATCCGCATTCAGGGATTTAGGCGGACGTGCCATCGGCGAGCTCCGTCTGTTCGGCAACCTGCCGGATATTGACATGGAGGGCCAAGCCATCCTTGAAGACGGTTATTTTGTGCAGGATGCCGTTAACACCACCTTCCTGGTAAAGCGTGACACACTCTGGTTCGAGCCCGGCAAGATGCTCTTCAGGGATGTTGAGTTCTACGATGAAAACGGACATGACGGCTTGCTCACATGTATCCTCACCCATGACAAGTTCTCGAACTGGAGAGTGGACATGACAGCCGATGTGGCTGATATGCTGGTCTACCACCAGCCCAAGAATGAAAAGAGTTCAATATACGCCTCTGTATACGCGGAGGGTTCCATGACTCTCAAATACTATCCGGTCAGCGGCCTGGCCATAACGGTCGATGCACGTACGGCTCCAGGTACCAGAATAGGTTACAACCAGTCATCCGGTTCCGTGGCCGATTACAATTTCCTTACCATTGTTGACCGCAACACCGTCAAGCTTGATGAGGAGACCGTAAAAGCCATTATACCGACCAAGACCAAATCCGGCAAACGATTCAGTCTGGATTTCAACATTCAGTGCAGTGAAGATGCCCTGATTGAGATGTCAATAGCGTCCCTGAACGGATTCTTCAGAGGCAACGGCGACTTGTCACTCAAGTATGACCCCAAGGACGGTCCCGTGATAAACGGCATCTACAATCTCAGCTACGGACAGTGCTCCCTCTCGCTTGAGGACCTCATACGTAAGAACTTCACCCTGATGGAGGGAAGTTACGTAAGGTTCAACGGTGCCCCACTCGACACGGAGCTCAGCCTGCAGACCTATCATAACGTAAACTCCGTATCCATATATGACCTGGACCCGAGCGCATCATCGTCAAATAATGTCCGTGTGCGCTGTCTGATGGGCATAACCGGCAATGTAACGGATCCGCATATCACATTTGACATCGATATGCCTACCGGTACATCTGAGGAGAAAGAGATTCTGGCCAGCGCCACATCGACCGAGGAGCAGCGTAACATCCAGTTCATGTATCTGCTTGCCATAGGACGTTTCTACACCTATGACATGACTATGAATGAAGGACTCACTCCCAGCACCATGGAGTCTATCGTAAACTCGACAGTGAGCGGTCAAATTAATAACCTTCTCTCACAGGTCCTGGATAATGAAAAGGTATCAATCTCCAGCAACCTGAGTGCCAGCAGTTATCTGTCAAATGATGCCACAAACCTTAACAACAAGGAACTGGAGGGCATTCTTGAGGCTCACCTGCTTGATAACCGCCTACTGGTAAACGGCAGTTTCGGTTATAGGGAAAACACCATAAACAACACATCGAACTTTATAGGTGACCTGGAGGTCAAGTATAAGTTGTTCCCGCGCAAGGGAATCAGCATCAAGGGTTACAACAAGGCTAATGATAAGTACTTCTCCAAGACAACCCTCACGACTCAGGGCGTAGGTCTGGTATTTGAGAAAGACTTCTGATCAATCAGGAACATATAAATAAGAAAGGGTGATTCTGCAACAGAATCACCCTTTTCATTTATGTTTATCGTATCAATATGAACGTGCAAACAGAACCCTGCGGGCAGCGGGCTTACCGCTGTATACGTCGGTTCCCGGCTCCTCCTTCATACCAAAGGGCAGACAGCGGATGGTAGCCTTGGTCTCCTCCTTGATCTTGGCCTCTGTATCGGCGGTGCCGTCCCAATGAGCCAGGACAAAGTAGCCCTGCTCTATCTTCTCCTTGAACTCGTCATATGAGTTGACCTCAACCATACGGGCGTCACGCCATGCCTTGGCCTTCTCAAAGATTGCCTTCTGCATATCGTCAAGCATACCGGGAATGAGCTCCTCAAGACCCTCAAACGGAACGGTCTCCTTTTCAAGAGTGTCACGACGCATGATCTCACATGTACCGGCCTCAAGGTCACGCATACCCAGGGCAACGCGAACAGGAACACCCTTAACCTCATAATCGGCAAACTTGAATCCGGGACGCTTGTTATCGGCATCATCATACTTGACGCTGATGCCCTTCTTGCGGAGAGCCTCAACCAGAGTGTCAACCTTGGCGCTTATCTGAGCCAGGTCATCGGCATTCTTATAGATAGGAACAATTACAACCTGTATGGGAGCAAGTTTAGGAGGCAGAACCAGACCGTTGTCATCAGAGTGAGCCATGATCAGGGCACCCATCAGACGAGTTGATACGCCCCATGATGTAGCCCATACATACTCAAGCTTGTTCTCCTTGTTGATGAACTGTACATCAAATGCCTTGGCAAAGTTCTGACCCAGGAAATGTGATGTACCGCACTGCAGAGCCTTACCGTCCTGAGTCATTGACTCAATGGTGTAGGTATCAAGGGCACCTGCAAAACGCTCGGTCTCGGACTTTACGCCACGAACTACCGGAACGGCCATGTAACCCTCCACAAAGTCAGCATAAACCTGCTGCATGCGGCGTGCCTCCTGCTCAGCCTCCTCACGGGTGGCATGTGCGGTATGGCCCTCCTGCCACAGGAACTCTGCGGTACGCAGGAACAGACGCGGACGCATCTCCCAGCGCATTACGTTGGCCCACTGGTTGCACAGGATAGGCAGGTCACGGTATGACTTGATCCAGTTCTTATATGTAGCCCAGATGATTGTCTCTGATGTAGGACGTACTATCAGTTCCTCCTCAAGCTTGGCTGCGGGATCCACAATTACGCCGCTGCCGTCCTCGGCGTTCTTGAGACGGTAGTGTGTAACCACGGCGCACTCCTTGGCAAAACCCTCCACATGCTCGGCCTCACGGCTCAGGTATGACTTTGGGATAAGCAATGGGAAATATGCATTTACATGACCGGTCTCCTTGAACTTGTCATCAAGGGTACGCTGTATCTTCTCCCAGATTGCATAACCGTAAGGCTTGATAACCATGCAGCCACGTACAGGTGCCTGCTCGGCGAGGTCAGCCTTAACTACCAATTCGTTGTACCACTGCGAGTAGTTCTCGCTTCTTTTGGTAAGATCTTTAAGTTCTTTAGCCATAGCTTTCTCGTTTCGGAGTGCGAAATTACTCATTTTTTCAATCCGTTACCTTATTAATACACCAAAAACCGACTGAATAGTCACATAAGCACATTCTCAACTCTCCTTATTGCGTTTAATTGACTATTTTTGGGACACAAAAACATATCGGACATGAAATCATTCTTTCATCTCTTGTGCATCCTTATTGCCTGTACTGTCACGGTAGAATCATGCTCAGACAACGAGACTCAGAATCTCAAGCCCAGAATAGTCATTATGACTGACATAGGCCCTGCCGATGTCGAGCCCGATGACAACGAATCGGCCGTACGACTGATGGCATATGCCGACCGTTTTGAGATAGAGGGTATCATCACCACTATAGGTTGGAACTGCGACCCCTACCCTGAGCAATGGGCGGAGTATCTTACACGCGTCATCGTTGCGTACAGGATTGATGCATGGAACCTGATGAAACGTTCCGGCCAGCATGAGTTCATGCCTCTGGATCAGGAGCAAGGCAAGCAGGAACTGGGTTACTGGCCCAGTGCCGATTACATTCGCAGCCGTGCAATGATGGGAAGCCGCCGTGCCGGCATCGGCGTTATAGGTCCTGATAATGACTCTCCCGGAAGTGAGTTGCTTATCCGTCTGGCCGATGAAGATGATGACCGTCCCATATGGCTCTGCTCATGGGGAGGCGCCAACACATTTGCACAGGCTGTATGGCGCGTAAAACAGGAACGCACTCCTCAAGAACTCAAGAAATTCCTCAACAAGTTCCGCCTGTACACTATCACAGACCAGGATATGCAATGGAGCATGCGTATGAACCGTGCCTACAGTTCACACCAATGGTTGCGTCGGGACTATGCCCAGGACCTGATGCTGGTATGGGACGAGAGTGCATGGCTCAATCAGAATGAACTTGGCAAAGCCAATTGGGACAAGTATGAAGAGTTCATTCAGGGCAAAGGTTCCATGGGAAAGGTCTATCCCAAGTTCTTATGGGGCGTGGAGGGTGACACTCCCAGCATGCTCAATGTAATGCCCAACGGTCTAAACGATCCAAATGATCCCACACAGGTTGGTTGGGGCGGCTGTCATCAGTTTGGGATATCACCTGACCGCGAGACATATGCCTGGACCAACTGGGAGCAGCCTCTCAAGGATATTTCAAATGGATACGAGCATCATTTTTATCCCGATGAATTCAATGATTTTGCAGCTCGCATGCAATGGGCGGATACAGGCAACGGCAATCTGAATCCGGTAGCCGTGATAAACGGCACTCAGGATTTAAAGCCGATGCAGGTCAAATCACGTTCCGGAAAGGAACTCAGTTTTGACGCATCCGGTTCATATGATCCTGACGGAGACGCCCTTTCATTCAATTGGTGGTTTCAGGAATTCCCCGGTGAAAGCACCTATCCCGTTATCAGTACACCTGAATCAGACAATGTTACAGTCACCATTCCTGAAGGATCAAAAGGAAAGAGATTCCATCTGATATGTGAGATACATGATAACGGTCCGTTTAACCTGACAGCCTACCGCCGCATAATAATTGAGTGCAGATAATAAAATAACCCCGCACGGAACGCGTTATTAGGAATATGGACAGACAGAAACAGATTTACAAGGTTACGATTGCGGGAGGAGCCGTAAACGTGATACTTCTGGCTTTCAAGTTCATGGCCGGCATATTGGGACACAGTGCCGCTATGATAGCCGATGCCGTCCATTCTCTGTCTGATTTTGTGACAGACCTGATAGTTCTCATCTTTGTATACATAAGCGGCAAGCCTCAGGACAAATCCCATGATTACGGTCATGGCAAGTATGAGACGCTGGCTCTTACCATCATAGGTATCGCACTCTTGATTGTGGCAGTCGGTATATTCCACAACGGAGCCATACGTATTGCAGCATGGTGGCAGGGAGAGGAACTTGAAGCCCCGGGAGTTTTGGCGCTCTGGGCTGCCCTTGTTTCCATAATCCTGAAAGAACTCACTTTCCGATATACCATAAGCAATGCCAGGAAACTGGACTCATCGGCCTTGGAAGCCAATGCATGGCATCACCGCAGCGACGCCCTCTCATCCATCGGTACTGCAGTAGGAATAGGTGGTGCTGTCTTGTTGGGCAAACGTTGGGCGGTTCTGGATCCCATCGCATCGGTAGTGGTTGGCGCATTCATAGTAAAAGTAGCCGTAGAACTGATTCTGCAAGGTATGAGAGACCTTCTTGAACACTCTCTGCCGGATGAGATTGAAGACGAGATAATGAAGATAGCACAGTCCGAGCCGGATGTCATTGAGCCGCATGACCTGCGCACGCGCCGTATCGGAAACCGCTATGCGATTGAACTTCATATTCTTATGAATGGAGACATTACTCTTGCCAAGGCTCATGAGCATGCAGATTCAATAGAAGATCATATCAAGCAGCGTTTTGGAGAGAACACACATGTAGCCATTCACATGGAGCCTGCCGACAAATAATCACGACAACGTTATGAGACCGGGAATACTGACAAGAACGACTCTGGTTATGGTGCTGCTTACGGTTCCATCGGCCCTTAATGCCCAGTGGTTCTGCAGCAGATCTGAAAGGATAAACACCCTGCGCATGGTTGTGAATGGAGACTGGGAACGTGCGCCTATCGCGGATATGAGCCAGGGTGAATCGATAGAGTTCTCATTCGATGAGATGTCACATGAGTATCACCGTTTCACATACCACATTCAACACTGCGATGCCCAGTGGCAGCCATCGGAGATTCTTGAATCAGATTATCTTGACGGATTCAACGGTGAAACCATTGATAACTGGCAGAACTCCCTGAACACCACGTTTGATTATACCCATTACAGCCTCACGATACCTAACAGTCTGGTCAGTCTCAAACTATCCGGTAATTACCGCATGTCCATTCGTGAAAACGGCAAGGAGGTAGCCTATTACAAGTTCTCCCTTTCCGAGGGCAAGCATCTGCTGCAGGCCACAGTCAGCGGCAATACTGACATTGACACCAATGATTCGCACCAGCAGGTCAATCTTACCATAAATTACGGCAGTCTCACAGTCCGGGATCCGTCACGTGAGCTCTTCACCGTAATCATGCAGAACAGCCGCACTGACAATGCTGTGCTAAACCCCGCTCCCACTTATGACGCAGGAAACCGTCTCACATACGAGCACTGCCGCCAGCTCATATTCCCTGCCGGAGGTGAATTCCGCCGTTTTGAGGTTGTCAACATGTATGACTACAACATGAACGTGGACCGCATCAGTTACCATGACCCGTTCTATCATGCCACCCTCATACCCGATACACGCCGCCATGCATACAAGTTTGATTATGACCATAACGGACGTTATCTGATACGTTACAACCAGGCCGACCACAATGATACTGAGGCAGACTACCTGTTTGTGCATTTCAGTCTGGCATCGGATGAGATAGCCGGAGGCCACATGTACGTATACGGCCAGTTTAGCGGAGGAAATCTGGATTCCAGGTATGAGATGGAGTACAATGAGAATGAGAAAGCATATCAGGCAACCATATTGCTCAAGCAGGGCGCCTATGACTACCAATATCTATGGGTTCCTGACGGATCATCTATAGGACAGACCCGTCCTGCAGAAGGTGACTGGTATGAAACCGGCAACGACTACCTTATCCTTCTCTACTACCGCCAGCGCGGCTCCCGTTATGACAGGCTCATTTCCCAATTGAAAATTGAGAATTGAAAATTTATTTCCTGCCCCAAAGAGCCTCCATCCGCTCCCGGATCTTATTCTCCTGGGCATTATCCTGAGCCGTCCAGAAACGGGTACCCTTTATCTCATCTGGAAGATACTGCTGGTTGACGAAATGCCCGGCAAAATCATGTGCGTAACGGTAATCCTCGCCGTATCCCAGATCTTTCATAAGTGATGTGGGAGCGTTCCTCAGATGCAACGGCACAGGCAGGTTTCCGGTCTCTGAAACCTTAGCCAACGCCCCACCGATACCCAGATAGGCCGAATTGCTCTTGGGACTCGTAGCCAGGTATACCGTAGCCTCAGCCAACGGAATACGTCCTTCGGGCCAACCTATCTTCATGACGGCATCAAACGCCGCATTGGCTATAAGCAACGCATTGGGATTAGCCAGGCCCACATCCTCCGATGCAGATATGACAAGACGTCTGGCAATGAAAGCCGGATCCTCACCGGCCTGAACCATGCGGGCCAGCCAGTAGAGGGCGGCATCAGGATCGCTGCCGCGTATTGATTTGATGAAAGCCGATATGATGTCATAGTGCATCTCTCCGTCCTTATCATACGCAAGAGGATTCTGCTGCAGACGCTCATTCACGATTTCATCGGTAACTACCACCTTGTCTGAACTGTCAGCCTCAACTACCAGTTCCAGGATGTTGAGCAGTTTGCGGGCATCACCACCCGAGAATCTCAAAAGAGCAGTTGTCTCACGCAGTTCTATATCACGCTCCTTAAGAATGACATCATTCTTTATGGCTCGGTCCAGAAGCTTGAGCAGGTCATCCTTTTCTAGAGAGTTGAGCACATAAACCTGCATGCGTGACAGCAACGGACGTATAACCTCAAATGACGGATTCTCAGTTGTAGCACCTATCAGCGTTATATCGCCACGCTCAACCGCACCAAGCAGAGAATCCTGCTGGGCCTTATTGAAACGGTGGATTTCATCGATGAAAAGGATGGGACTGCCCTTTGTGCGGAACAACGGATTGCTACGGGCACGGTCTATCACATCGCGAACCTCCTTAACTCCGGCCGAAACGGCGCTCAATGTACTGAAAGGCAGATCCAGCTTGCTGGCCACAATCTGTGCCAAAGTGGTCTTACCGGTTCCTGGAGGGCCCCAAAGTATGAATGATGACAACCGCCCGGAATCTATCATACGGCGCAGCACGGCACCGGGACCAACCAGATGGGTCTGTCCCACATAATCTTCCAGAGACCTGGGTCTCATTCTCTCCGCCAACGGTTGCATGCTTTATCTTTTGGAATTACATTAAACAGATGTAACACAGTTTATATAAGGAGAATATCCTGAGTTTGGGTTTGGTACCCAGAAGGTTCTTCTCCATGCTTTTCTGAAAAAACGTCCAGATAATCCTGAAAATCCATCTCATCCTCATCTTAAGGACCTTATTGTAGTGAGTGAGAAGTTTTGAACTGTCACCAATCTCTTCCTTGTGGTCAAAGGCGTTCATCACGGCCTGACGTGTCTTGCTGAGATAGGCCTCACTGCATTCCAGTCCCAAATGAGCCAAGGGATTGTCTATGTGAAGGATACTTATCCCGTTCTCCTCCAGTTCATGACCGAACTGAACATCCTCATATCCATACCCTACATATGTTTCATCAAACCTGATAGCCATGAAAACAGACCTGTCAATGAGGAATGAGAATGATGTAAACCTAAGATACGGATTCTTGCTCCTGAATCCGGCGGATCGTTCAAAAGATGCGCTTTTCTCATACAGATATCTCAGTTCCACTCCCTTCTGCGGCATCTCATCGGGATGAATGATACCACCACATACTACAGAAGCTTTGTCCGATGCCTCCATGTACGTTCTGAGAAAGCGTCTGTCTTTTACAGCCGAGTCACAGTCCAGAAACAGCAGTTTGTCATATCGGGACTTATCTGCCAGATAGTTACGGATGGCGGCACGACCCAGATTATGGGCAAGCGCAAAGAAACGGCAGTTTTCATGGCTCTCCGCTACAATGCGGTTCTTTTCCGTTTTTTCCCTATCCGTAGAGCAGTCATCGGCTACAATGATCTCATAGGGAATACCCAACTCCAGTCCCTGAAAATGCAGGTCCTTGATCAGTTTGGTGCAATCCCAGTTAAATACAGGGATAAGAATAGACAACGATTCCACAACGTAAAGATACGGATAAATTCTGTAAGGTGAACATTAATTCAAAAAAAGAGGGAGTGCCCTCCTGACGACACCCCCTCCTATCTTGGATTAGAAACCGATTACTTCTTGAACAGCAACTGAGCGAACTCGTTCAGATAAAGTCTCCAGTTAGCCCATACATGACCGCCTTCTGACTGATAGAAGATGTGGTCAAGACCGCATTCTGTGAGAGTCTTATCCAGAGTAACTGCACCGTCCCAAAGGAAGTCGGTATTACCGCAAGCCAGGAAATAAAGCTTTACACCAGCCTTCTTGAGGGTTGTAATCTGCTCGGGAGTAGCGCTACCTGCTGCTGACAGCGGGCAGATCCAGTCAAACATTGAAGGATAGAGGATAGAAGCGGTAATGGTGTGACCGCCACCCATTGACAGACCTGCGATAGCACGTGACTCAGGCTTTGCGATTGCGCGGAACTCCTTCTCAATGAAAGGAACGATCTCCTCGCAGAGGCTCTTTACATATGCGTTCTGCAGTGAAGGATCGCGGAAATTCAGGTCACTGGTAGGAAGACCCAGTGTCTGGGCAGCCTGCTGATTGGGGTTACCGTTAGGCATAACAACGATCATAGGCTCTGCAAGACCCTTCTCAATCAGGTTGTCAAGAATCTGAGCGGTACGGCCCATAGAAGTCCAGGCCTCCTCATCACCACCTGCACCGTGGAGCAGATAGAGAACCGGATACTTCTTATTCTTGTTCTTCTCATAACCGTAAGGGGTATAAACAGTAAGACGACGGTTAATCTTAAGGATCTTGCTGTCATACCACTTGTAGGTTACAGTACCACGCTGGTTGGCCTCAGAGTAGTTCTCTGTACGCTCACCGGGTACAAGCAGCATGTTGAGATAGCGTGTACCGTCACGCTGAACCATATAGTTCTGGGGATCGTTTACAGATACGCCGTCTACAACAAAGTTATAGGTATAGATTTCAGGTGAAGGGGTATCAACCGTGATTTCCCATATGCCGTTGGCACCCTTCTGCATAGGTATGCCGCCACCGTAAGGATTCTCCATCCAGCTGCCTACCAGATTGACTATGGTAGCGTAGTTGGCATTGAGACGGAATGTGACCTTGTCACCCTTGAGTTCGGGTGATATCACCTGCTGTCTTCCACCAAAATTAAAGTTTGAAAGTTCCTGTGCCTGAGCACCCAGACACATGAATGTCACGAGAGTGACAACTGAAAAAAATCTTTTCATAATGACTTAAAGGTTAATAATTACCGTAAAAAATAAGTGATAGTTGAAACTGTCAGGCATAACAGGAACTGCCTGCACAGACGCAAATGTAGGCATTTTTACAGATTTGACAACTATTTGTGTCTTAATCTGTGCAAAAAGGGGTATAAAACAGGATCAGAAATAGAGCCAGTGCCACTGGAATCCCACTCCTCCGGTCTGATACTCAAGGGTCGGTGTTGGCAATTTGATGGCACTCAGAACACGCAGTACGTGCTTGAGGGTCTTGTTGCGGCACGGAATACGTGAGATATCTATATCGGGAGCAATATAGAACTGACGGTGACGTGCGTCATTGGGCATATATGCCAACTGACCTGGAGCATACTCCCAGCCACGGCCCCAGTTACCGTCATCACCCACATGACCTGCAGGCCGGTTATTGTTGTATTCACCGGTCATTCCCTCGGCACCGTAACCTATTGCCAGGCCAAGCCATGACGGGAACCGGCTGTCTTTTTTCATGAGCAATGACTTTACGTCAAATGCCATCCAAATCGTAATGCCGCTGTAATCCTCATATATGCGGTCAAGCCAATCCTTGCCCATTATGAAATCCCGCTCCATAGTCAACGGATTGCTGACATTGTATTTGGGACAGCCTGAATTATGGTAGGAATACTTGAGTGCTATACGCTGTTCATGCCACAAGGCCTGCTGGGCCATAAAGAGACCGGTACCGAAAAGATTGGCACTCATATCACCCCATGAGAATCCCCAATCGGCCGACAAACCGTCAAAAACCTCAACGACCGACATTATGGCAAGACCCAGAGTTCCGCCGTATATTATAGAGTGTTTCTCATCCCATCCGGCCAGTCGCAAAGCCTCATACCCCACTACACCAAGGTTATAGCAGGAGTTGGCGTGGCCCATCTTATCCATCTGAAGCCACTCTTTATTATCATTGAAAAAATGGAATCCACCGGTTTCCGAACCCGAATACCAGGATTTGTATAGTGAAGTCATGATACCTCCCACCAGGACGCCCTCGGTACCAAGCACAAGAGCTACGTTTCTCTGATAATGACTGACACTGTCCTGCATAGTCTCTGCAGGCTCATAATATGGTTCGGATTTAACCGGCAAGCAGACTGTCGCCGCTGCAATAAGGAGTAATATATGTTTACACATCGCGGCGCGAAGTTACTACTTTTTCACATAACCTGACTCCCGTACAGGGCAAAATCGCCACGCGCGGGGTCATCGGGCCAGATTTTTGCCATTTGACCGGTAATTTCAATGCTTGTCTTAAGATCCGCGCTGTTCCTTGAGGTCAGCCCCCAAGCCCTTGCAGTAGCATATACGTGGGTATCGACCGGAACCAGCAACTGTGAAGGTTTGATATTACTCCATATACCAAAATCAACCGGACTACCCTTGCGTACCATCCACCTGAAGAACATATAAAGACGTTTGTTGGCCGATGTACTGCCCGATACGGGAATGCCGTTAACGCCCTCGAACTCACGGCACAGGTGCTCCACGCCGTTCTCGAGCGGTTCACCGGGAACAAAAAGCTGCTCCAGGCTGTCCATTCGCGAATAAATGCCGGCCAACCTTTGGCAAAGCATGAAAAAATCAGACCATCTGTAAAACCTGTAGAGACAGCCTTCATTATTCACTTCATGCCAGGATTGAGATACGATGAAACAGTACGGACCACCAGTCGCGTCCATGATTCCGTGCAGCTTTTCAAGCACTCCCAGGAACACCTTACGGCTTCCATACGCCATCCATGCCGATATAAAGGCCGAAACCTCAATATCCCGTGCATGGGCATACCTGTGGGGAAAACGGATGGGATCCCCTTCTATGAAAGACGGACATTCATACCTGTCAGCAGCCGTTCTGAGTTGAGCTATAACATTATCATCCATACCGGGGTGTTGATTTCAGTCACAAATATACTTACCTTTGCTGTATAAAACCTCCGATATGAGTAAGTTTCTGCCATTTCTCATCATTGTTTCCGTCTTGTTCTCATGCCGGAACCAAGACGATCCATCTCTTGATGTACAAGAACCGGAGTACGGGATTTTGAGCCTCGAGGACAGCAGGACCATAACCTGTGCATACACATATCCTTCCATTGACGAGAACGGAGAACCGATTACGCTTTCATCGGCACTTGTTGCCTGGAAACCCACCCAGAAAGATAGTATAAGAACCATAAAGACCGTACTTGTAGGCTGTCATATCACCATCACTTCTGACGCGGAGTGCCCCACATCGATCATCACTTCCTCCCATATCGGGGATGCCACGATGTTCGCTTCACTGCCATCCCAGGCTGCCATTCCGGAACTAAGGCGCAGCATTGTTATCATGCCCGATTACCAAGGCTATGGCGTATCCAGGGACCGCATTCATCCCTATCTGGCCCAGGAGCTTACGGCACGTCAGATTACCGATGCGGTAAAATACGGTCTGCAGCTGTACAAAGACCTTGAAAACGCCCAACAGTTCGCCGATGACTGGAAAACCGTATGTTTAGGTTTCTCACAGGGAGGAGCCGTGGCACTGGCAACACAAAAGTATCTTGAACTGAACGGAATGGATGAGGAACTGCATTATGCCGGCAGTTTCTGTGCTGACGGTCCTTACGACCTGAATGCCACGTTGCGTTTTTATTTTGAGGATGACGGTCAATCATACGGAGTTACGACACAGCACAGGCGTGCCACCATCCCGGAGCCGCTTGTCATCCCGCTCATGATAAAGGGCATGATAGATACTGATCCCGCCCTGAAGGGACAAAGTGTCGATTATTATATGAGCAAGCAGTTCATCGATACAGGTATCATGGAGTGGATATCCCAAAAGAAGATGACTACCGCCCAGATAAGGAAAGCGCACTACGACATGTGTGACAAAGGGCTCACGACTAAAGACAGCACATACTATACGGCAGAACAGATACAGACTCTGTTCCCTATACGCAATAAGATCCAAAGCATCTTGGGAACGGAATATGAGATTTCGGCCGATCTTACAAAAATCCTGACTCCTGAATTATTACGATATCTGGACCCGACGTTGCAGGATCCATCGGAGGAAATTGACGATAGAATCAGCAATTTGATAGCCGCTCTTTCAAGAAACTCACTTATAGAAGGATGGGAAGTGAAACATAAGATTGTCTTTTTGCATTCCGAGTATGACACGACAGTACCGCTGGTCAATTACCTGACATTTTCAGAGCATCACCCTGAAGCAGAGATAAGGTTCATCCCTTATGGCACTGAAGACCACGATATGACAGGAATCTATTTCTTTTTATCGCTTCCCGGAACAACATTCCTTAAAGACTTCACATGGCTTTTTGCCGAAAAATAGTAATTTTGCAACCCGTTAATAAAAAGATATAATAATGGCAGAGAATACCATAGCTGAGAACAGCGAGAAGAAGAGTCTGAACTTCATAGAGGAGATGGTTGAAAAAGACCTTGCCGAGGGCAAGAACGGAGGCCGCGTACAGACACGTTTCCCGCCGGAACCCAACGGTTATCTTCACATCGGACACGCCAAGGCTATCTGCATGGACTTCGGCATGGCCCAGAAGCACGGAGGCATTTGTAACCTGCGCTTTGACGACACCAACCCCACCAAGGAGGATACCGAATACGTTGATGCCATCAAGGAGGATATTGAGTGGCTTGGATTCCACTGGGCCAACGAGTTCTACGCATCAGACTATTTCCAGCAGCTTTGGGACTTTGCCGTAGACCTCATCAAGGAGGGCAAGGCCTATGTTGACGAGCAGGATCAGGAGACCATCCTTTCACAGAAGGGAACCCCCACCCAGCCCGGCATCAACAGCCCCTACCGTGACCGCCCCGTACAGGAGAGCCTGGACCTGTTCTACAAGATGAACAGCGGCGAACTTGAAGAGGGCTCCATGGTGCTGCGCGCCAAGATTGACATGGCACACAACAACATGCTGTTCCGCGATCCCATCATTTACCGCATAGTCAAGACTCCGCATCACCGCACCGGCACCAAGTGGAAGGCATACCCCATGTATGACTTCGCACATGGCCAGAGCGACTATTTTGAGGGTGTCACCCACTCTCTCTGCACATTGGAGTTCGTACCTCACCGTCCTCTCTATGACCTGTTCATAGACTGGCTCAAGAAGGGTCAGGACCTGGATGACAACCGTCCGCGTCAGACTGAGTTCAACAAACTGAACCTGAATTACACCCTTTTAAGCAAGCGTAACCTGCTGGCTCTGGTACAGAACGGGATGGTTTCAGGATGGGATGATCCCCGCATGCCGACCATCTGCGGTTACCGCCGCCGTGGTTACACCCCTGAGTCCATCCGCATGTTCGTGGACCGCATAGGTTACACCAAGTTCGATGCTCTGAATGACATGGCTCTGATGGAATCTGCCATCCGCGAGGACCTGAACCGCCGCGCTACACGCGTATCGGCCGTAATCAACCCCGTAAAACTGATCGTTACCAACTACCCCGAGGGCAAGACCGAGGAGTTTGAGGCTATCAACAATCCCGAGGATCCCGAGGCCGGCACACACAAGATAACATTCAGCCGTGAACTCTGGATTGAGCGTGAGGACTTCATGGAGGATGCTCCCGCCAAGTATTTCCGTCTGAGCCAGGGCCGTGAGGTTCGCCTCAAGAGTTCATACATAGTACTCTGCACCGGCTGCAAGAAGGCCGATGACGGCACCATTGAGGAGGTTTATTGCGAATACATACCCAACACCAAGACTGGTGAGTCAGATTGCAACCGCAAGGTCAAGGGCACCATCCATTGGGTAAGCGCAGCCCACGCCATCAAGGCCGAGGTACGTCTGTATGACCGTCTATGGAAGGTAGAGAACCCGCGTGACGAGCTGGCCCGCCTGCGTGAGGAGGGAATGGATCCCGTAGATGCACTCAAGCAGATGAAGAACCCCGATTCACTTGAGATACGTGAGAACTGCTACGTAGAGAAGTTCCTGGCTGACACCAAACCCATGGACCACTTCCAGTTCCAGCGCATAGGCTATTTCTGCACAGATAAGGATTCTACGCCTGATCATCTGATATTCAACCGTACAGTATCACTTAAGGATACCTGGAGCAAGGTAAAGGAGAAGGCTTGATGAAAGACGACTCGGCATCATACTTTGACAGTCAGGAATTCACTGAAATCCTGGAAATGTATGAGAATATGCTGTCACAAGGTGGCTCCGTCTACTTTGACAGCATGGATATAGCCAATATCGCCGAGTATTACTCCATGAACGGACAGCTGGATAAGTCTGACAGTGTCATTGAATATGGTCTGCAGCTTCATCCTTCAGATTCGGACATACTCATATCCAAGGCAAACAATCTGCTGCGTCGGGGGCTCAAGGATGAGGCAAGGGTACTCACAGAGTCCATTTCAGACAGCGACAATCAGGAGCTGCTCTACCTCAAGGGTGAGATTGAACTGGCGTTTGACCGTCCCGATGAGGCCGATGTCTATTTCACGCAGGCTGTCCAGATGAGTGATGACGATCCCGGAATGCTCAATGACATCATTGTCAAGTATATGGACAACCGCAACTATGACCTTTGCCAGAAATGGCTGGACACGGCTCTGCTCCTGTCGCCTGATTCCCGCAATTTCATAGAACTCCAGGCCGACCTCTATTTTGACACGGACCAGACCGATACCGCCATAGAGTGGTACAACCATCTGCTTGACGAATTCGCCTATGACACCTACTACTGGGAGCAGTTGGGCCGGATTTACTACGAGAAGAATGACTTTCCAAAGGCACGCGAGAGCTTTGAATTCATAGAAGCCATTGATCCAGCCAACAAATCGGCCCGCATGATGAAAGCCAACTGCATTTTCAGTATGGAGAACTGGGATGAGGCATACGCCATCTACAAAGAACTCCTTGCCGATGACAGCACCTCATATACCCTGCTCTACTACTGCGGCCGATGCCTCTATGAGACAGACCGTTTTGATCTGGCCTATGACCATTTCATGGACGCGCTGGCTATGCTGATGCTTGATACAGATGTTCCCCAGGAGATGTTCACAGAACTCTACTACTACCTGTCTGACAGTGCATATGAAACAGGCAACATGGAGCAGGCCAGGTCATTCCTTTATCAGGGACTGGCTCTGGACCCCGATGACGCCGACCTCAAAAAGCTGGCAGAAAAGGTATTACCCCAAGAGAACCAGTTGTAAAACCACAAGGAAATAATAAAACCCGATGAAAAAATACCTGATCGTCTTTCTCATCTCAATGATCCCGCTCATCGAACTCCGTGGCGCGATACCGTATGCCGTAGGGTTTGACCTGCCTATTGTTCCATCCATTATCGTAGCACTTCTGGGCAACATGATTCCCGTGCCGTTCATATTCCTTTTTGCCCGTAAGATACTGGTTTGGGGACAGGACAAGAAACTCATCGGCGGTTTGTGCCGTTGGGCTCTTGAAAAGGGTGAGAAAGGTGGCCGCAAGCTTGAAGAGAAAGCCGGAATGGGCCTCTACATAGCACTGCTGCTGTTTGTAGGTATTCCGCTTCCGGGTACCGGAGCCTGGACAGGCACACTCGCAGCCAGTCTGCTTGACCTTAACTTCAGGAAAAGCATGCTCTACATACTCATGGGCCTCATGCTTGCAGCTATAATCATGCTTGCCGCAAGTCTGGGCGTATTCGGAGCCATCTCACTGATGTCCTAATCCTTAAAGAAGAGCGAAAACGATTCGGCCGATATCTTTGACTTGAGGCGGGACTTGATGCTGCGCATATTGGAACGTGATGTGCACATCATATCCGCTATAAGATCCTGATCAAAACCAAGTAAAGTACAGAACAGCAGATTTATATCCTGCTGCCCCAGCTTACCGGCTTCTGCCCTGAGACCTGCAATTTGTGATGCAAAGTACAGGTTTATATCATGTACCACTACATCCCTCTCCTCCTGACGGAACGAGCGGTGCTGCAGGGCCACGTCATTGACAAGGTTGAATGCGATACCAGTCCTGAACGCCTCACAAGCCTCCATAAGACGGTTACCGTCAGAATTGGATTTCTCCTCTATCTTTTTCTGGATAAGGTCATCATATTTCCTGATATAATATGCCTCCCTGTTGCGGTCACGCTGAATATTGAAAATGATAACCAGCGCTATAAGGATGATGATCAGCGATATACTCATAAGGATAACCCTTGAGACCCTGGTACGTACCCGTTGCTCCTGGAGTTCATCATTATGATGAAGCTGAATCTGGGTAATCTCTGACTGGTTGGACATCTTGTTCAGTTCCTCCTGATACTCCTTATTCAGGATCTCGGCATTCCAGGCTGCCTGATACTGTTTCATCTGAGTAGCGACCCAAACCAGTCCCTTCACGGCCAGAATCTTGATATGAAGGTCATCGGACTGACGATGAGCATATCTGAGATATTCAAATGCAGAATCATTCTCATGCAGATAATAAAGTGCGATGCCCTTGAGTGCGTAACCGGGGATCCTTGATTCTTCATCCGTGCATCCGGCCAGATATTTGTTGACCAGCTCCAGCTCCACATTGCATGAGTCCTTTCCGTTCAGAGCGTTCTGGATATGAGCCAGATGAAGATAACAGGTATTCCTGTTTTCACTGTCCAGGTATCGGTCTGTAAGCAGACGGTCAAACAGCACCTGAGCCTTCCGGTAGTCCTTATTGCCGTAGTAAGCTAAGCCGATATTGTAATCGACAAGTGACACCTTCTCCTTGTCATTCCTCAACTCATACAGCCTGCGGCATGCAGTATATGCATCCAGTGCATCATCATACAGGCCTCGGTTGTTATAATGCCTTCCCAACAGGTCAAGAGTACTTGTATACGGAACTGACAGGGTATCGGGAAAAAGATCCTTAGCCTTAAGCAATGCATATATAGCCTCGGGATCCTTTTTCATCGATGAATAGGCGCATCCCAGAGAATACCAGCTCATAGCAGCGTAGTAGTCCTTGTTGCGGTAACCCCAGTAGTTTGTGGCTATTCTTGGAACGGAATCTGTGGAAAAGCTTTTACCCGACAGATAGTCCGACTGGGTACGGAGCATGGCATACATAGCCATCCTCTTTCCCATAAGATGTTTTGTATCAATACTATCCAAACGTATTCCAGCCTCAACCGGATCATCATTCAGGATCTTTTCAATAGATTTAAGTTTATTCATTCCGCCCCTGCCGCAGCCGGCAAGAACCAACACAAAGGATAATAACAGGCAACTCTTTTTCATATAGTGCCAAAAATAACCATTTATCGGGAAAAAACGCTATATTTGGAAAACATAAAAAGGTATGGATATGACATTTCTTCAAACTACAATAGTTGACCCTAATACGGTCATCAGCGTGAATGACTCGCTCAAGGCTGTAACCAGCAATCTCATACAGCAGGTAAGGCAAGATCCCAACTCATTTCTTCAGGACCTGCTTCAGAGCGCCATAGATTTCGGTCTAAAACTGCTCGCGGCAATAGTCGTATACGTAATAGGTACATGGCTCATCAGAAGGGTTAAGATAGGGCTGGGCAAGTTATTCATCAGACGTAATACAGAGGCCACCTTATCAACGTTCGTGACATCACTCGTATCAATCACGCTCACGGTTCTGCTCATAGTAATAACCATAGGAACTCTTGGCATCAACACCACGTCGCTGGCCGCTCTTCTGGCTGCAGGAGGTATGGCTGTAGGTATGGCACTGAGCGGAACGGTTTCAAATTTTGCAGGAGGACTCATGCTGCTGGTATTCAAGCCTTTCAAGGCCGGTGACTTTATTACGGCACAGGGGTACAGCGGAACCGTAAAGGAGGTCACAATGGTCAACACAAAGATCGTCACCACCGATAACAGGGTCATCGTTATTCCCAACGGAACCCTTTCCAACGGTAATATAGACAACTACTCCGCAATGCCCTTGCGCCGTGTAGACATAGAAGTCCAGGTTGAGTACGGCACTGATTCTGACGAGTGCGTCAAAATCCTATCATCAATCATCAATCAGGAGAAGCGTATTCTTGACTCCAAACAACCCGGCGCTCAGGATCCGTTTATTGCTCTCCTTTCTATGAATGACAGCAACATATCTTTCATTGTTCGTGTATGGGTTAATGCCCAGGAATACTGGCCAGTCAAATTTGACCTTAACAAAAAGATATATGACACCCTGCCCAAGAAAGGCATAATGTTTGCATATCCCCACATGGACGTAACCTTAAAAAGCTGATATGATAATACTTATCACCGGTATAACATCAGGATTCGGCAAGGCTATGGCCAGCCGTCTTCAGGCCGACGGGCACAAGGTATACGGAACACACCGCAAGGAGTGTGAACGCATTCCCGGAGTCACATATATCAAAGCCGATGTCCAGACACCTGAATCAATCGATGAAACGGTAAAAACAGTGCTTGATGCAGAGGGCCGCATAGACGTATTCATAAACAACGCCGGCATGGGCATAGGCGGACCTTTGGAGTTCACCTCCATTGAGGATGCACAAAAACAGATGGATGTCAATTTTATGGGAATGGTACGTTTCCTGAACGCCGTTGTACCCGTAATGAGAACCCAACGCCACGGACATATAATATGCATAAGCTCCATAGGAGGACTTATGGGACTCCCGTATCAGGGCATGTACTCTGCAAGCAAATTCGCCATTGAAGGCTACTGCGAGGCTCTGCGTCTTGAGTTGCGCCAGTTCGGCATACACGTAACCACCATCAATCCCGGAGACTTCTTTACCGGGTTCACCGCAGCCCGAACCAAGAACCTCACCGCCGAAGCTCTGGCCGCCTACCCCGGTTATGCAGGCTCAATGAGTAACATAGAGAGCGATGAGCGCTCCGGTCTGCAGCCCGACCATCTGGCCAGGAAGATTTCCGGAATCGTCCGCAAACGCCATCCCCGCAACCGCTACATCATCGCCACCACAGTCCAGAAAGCCTCAGTCCTGCTCAAAGCAATCCTCCCCTCCAAATGGTTTGACCGCATCCTAGGCTCCTACTACAAGTTATAACAAAAAAGGTCCGGAATTGCTTCCGGACCTTTTTTGATTGTTTATGCTTAAGATTAAGCGTACATGGCAACGATAGCCTCGTACAGCTCCTGCTTGCCGCTGGTCTGCTTGGGCTCGTCAACCTTCTTGCCGTACTCGTAAGCCTCCTCGAAGGTCATCTTGCCCTCCTCGAACTTCTTACCCATACCGCTGTCGAATGAAGCGTAACGCTCAGCCTTCATCTTCTTGTAGGGTGACTCCTCAAGCA
>Ga0265300_10001226_pt1 | contig 24723 bp, 23 predicted proteins | sample AusTroGonzalo_MG_FD_193482 | JGI IMG/M metagenome (GOLD analysis project Ga0265300, IMG submission 193482) | Bovine rumen microbial communities from tropical cattle in Woodstock, Queensland, Australia - Gonzalo_03 | ecosystem: Host-associated > Mammals > Digestive system > Stomach > Rumen ...
ACAAAACCTTTTATTGGATTATGAATAGCCATAGCAATAAAACTGTTTTGTCCAAACCATTTTACACCGCTCATCCATTTTTGGCTATTAAAATTTGACTGAGCTACAAGAGATGACAACATTAGAAAAGCCAAGACTCCTGCACATGCAACAGCATAGAAAATAAAAGGATTACGAAGATTTGCATGTCCCATGGAAATACTTTTATTATATAATCCTGCATACCATACAATCACAAAAAGCAATAGCACAATGAATATAGACACCCATCTTTTCTTGTTGACAACATATTCAAATTGTTGATGCCCAATATGCTTAATAAGAATATGCCCTATTGCATAAAATATGATTGCGGCCATTGCAACTTCTATACTCCAAGGTAAAGTGGTAAAATCAAATATAGTACAATAATTTACTAATACATAACTCAATACTGCACATAGCAAGCATATAATTATATTCCATACATCTGTAAGCAGCGATATCCAATAATATAAAAGTTCTATCACAAAAAGACACGAAATAAACCAAAGTGGAACATTATGTACCAAATAACCTTCAGATCCTTGTGCAATGAACGTCTCTAATAATGGCATCCAATAACTGACCACTTTGGCATGTGTAATATATGAGAACACCGCCCATATTGCCCAAGTTATAAAAGAATAAATGACATATGGAATTATAAGTGTTTGTAACCTACGCTTCAAAAACGACCCAAAATCCGGATATTTATCCCGAACGAATACCATTCCACTTAAAACAAAGAACAAAGGAATATGGAATGTATATACAAACGTTACAGTCCTACCCGTTGCAATGTGCCCCCAAATAATGGTAAGCATCCCTAATGACTTTGCAATATCAATATAATCCAAACGTTTTTTTAGCAATGTATCAGACATATATTATCTTAGTTTTTTATTACGATTTCTTTTTTTTGCCAACCCTTCAGCCAGCCACGTCCACCATGTAGATGGGTCCTGTCTGTAAATGTCCTGATAAAAGATGTCTTTCCCCAAAAATTTTAACCACCGTGGGCGGGAGTTAAATCTATCGGGCGATTTCAGGAGCCACATGATGTCAATGCCCATATAACGCAACACTTTGCCAGGAGTGTATTGACATTCAGGAATAGCCAGGCCAAGAGAATCATTAGCCATAATCTCAGGGAAATTCACTCCGGAGACAGCGGCTGCACGCAGGCTGGCCGGAACACGGGGATTGATTTCAATGATTTTATAAGCACCGTTGTCCAGACGTTGCAGTACATCAAAATCGGCCATTCCTACCCAATTCAACTTGTCAAGACAATCTTTGCATATTTGCAACAGTTCATCGTTTTCAACTGTAATGCAACATGAACTGCTACCGGCACCAATAGGATACATCCTCACAATCTTCATTATCGTGTATGCAGGAAATCTTCCTTTAGCATCACGGTAAAGCATCACATTATAATAGAACTCTTTGTTGTCAATGAATTCCTGAAGCGTGCATGAACAATAACTTTTAAGAACTGAAGGATATTTATCCTGCAATTCATCAAAAGAATTCACTCTAGTAATCCCTCTTGCACCTACAGAGTAGTCAGGCTTTATCAATGCCGGGAAACCTACAATAGAGGCTGCTTCTTTCAAATTGTCATCAGTTAATCCTGCTGTTTTTGGATGCGGAACTCCATTTTCTCTACAGAAATCCATGAAACGGCTCTTATCTTCCACCTGAAAGACCTGTTCATAATCCGGCACCGCACATTTGACGCCATAATTCTCCTCAATCTGACTTTTATTCTTGCTAATAAACGGCACACTAAAGTCACTTACGGGTATCAGCACGTCAAAATGTTCCTTTTCCAACAAACCAAACAGACTTTCATTACAACCATTGACATCAGCATATACATTCTTGAAAAAGCGGCTCTTACGGCACATCAAATTTGATGTAACCACACTCACCTCGTGTTCTTTGTAAAGAGAACAGCCGCAGGAGAGCCCTTGAAGTCCGCCGCTGACGATAAGGATTTTCATTCGTTCATCTGTTTGATCATCTCTTCAAACACCTTATCTGTACAGAGATGTTCACAATAGAATCTGTATCCATTCTCCCCCATCTGTCTGCGCAGTTCCGGGTTCATATAAAGTTTGTCAAACAATTCATACACTTTCTTCTTATCGCTTCCTACTGTCCAATAGCCAGCCTTAGCCTGTTCTTCTACAATCTGACCATAGTCGTTATTGGAATTGATCAAAGCGAGCATCGGAATCTTAAGCGACATGTATGACACAGCTTTTGAAGGACATGTAGGTGCCGCATTGTTCTCGTGAATAGAAATCAAACCTAAATCGGCCGATTTCACAAAACGCAAATAGTCTTCACGCGGCATATAGTTCAAGAACAAAATATTGGTCAGCCCTTGATCCTTGGCAATTTGTTGAAGATAGTCTTTCTTAATTCCTTTGCCTATTATGACAAAAACTATGTTGTCATCTGGGAGATAATGCTTTGCCAAGTCGGCAATGTTTTCCACTCTTTGTCCCTGGCCTATGTTACCTCCAAACAAAACAAGAAACTTGCCTTTAAGATTTAATTTCTCTCTCAAGTCAGAGAAATCTTCATCAATGTACGGCTGATAATTCATCCAGTTATAGAGTACCCTGCATCTTGTTGTTAAAGGTATTTTGTGCTCCTTTTCAATAAAATCGATATTGGCTTGTGACATGCAACCAACCACATCTGCCAGACGATAGCCATAGTCTGAACGGCGATAAAGGTAATTGACCATCCATTTCCATTTGATTTCGCCTAAGCTGGCAGAACTTTGCGGATGGATATCCCTAAGAATCATGTAAAACCTTGCCCCAGTCCTTTTCTTAACTCTTTTCACAAAATCTATCAACGTGATCGGCGGCGTAGGCATGACAATCCAGTCAAACTTCTCATCTTTGAGATACTTGTTATAGGCCCTTTTGAAATAATAGGGTAACATTGCCATCCCAATCCCTTTTTGAATCATGTTCTTGACATAAAGAATAGGCTTAGACTTTACACGCAGCACCCTCATGCCAAACTCTTCCTTGTATGTGGTACGTTCACCTGCGCCGGCTATAACAGTGACATCGTGGCCGTTTTTAACGAAAGCCATTGCCATATCCAGATACATACCACTGGACTTGATGTCTTTTGGTAAAGATAATAATGTGAATAGAATGTTCATATTATTTTATGATATTACGGTTATGACAGATATATCATATATAATTGCAGATCATACTTAATTCATTCATATAATTCTCTGCCACATTTGTATCTGAATATGCATTCGCTGTTTCTTTGGCCTTTACAGACATGGTCTTTAATTCCTCAGGGGACATGTTTCGAATTTTTGTAATAATTGCTGCAAGCTCATCTGCATTGCCAGCTTCACAAAGAAAGCCGTTCACGCCATCAACAATAATACCGTCTATCCCTTCATGACGGGATGCAATTGTAATGCACCCCAATGCCATGGCCTCAAGATAAACCAGCCCGAAAAGCTCACCCTTGGATATCATCACAAATACATCCGCCTGTTTCAGATACCGTATCACCTCTTCACGTGGTATTCTGCCTGTAAATGTCAGTTTACCCTTGCATTTTAAATCCTCAAACTTTTGCTGAATTAATTTTCTGTCATTTCCCTCACCGATATAAGTGATTTCAAATGACTCCTGCTGATAAGATTGATGTAATGCTTCTATGACCGTTTCGGGATATTTTCTGTGAATTAGCGTACCTACATAGACAAATCTTTCAATCTTTCTGATTTCTTTTTCAAATGCTTTTCCAGCTTCAATAAAAGGCTTTGAAACGCCTGAAGCTGCAATAAAGGAATGGGCAGGTTTCTTGAAAGTCTTTTCATAAGCTGACCGGGCTGTAATGTTACGGAACCCTATAAGGTCAATATCATTTACAAAAGTCTCTGTATCATAACCATAACATTCAAATAGATGTTTAAATCCATTGCTATGATAAACCAGGCAGGAAGGACGATGGTATTTGAGTTTTAATAAATGAAGCAATTCCAATTGAGGATTATCCCAATGTCCTACAAAACAATCCGGTATCCCTTCTTTTTCAACATAAGATGATATAATATTCAACACTCTATGGAGTTGTTTTACTGCAAATCGCCCATGAGGAATATATTTTCTTAATAGAATATGAGTAATGCTAACTCCATCTTTCATTTCGTCATATTCTTTAGGAATCTTATCTGGAATAAAATAACCGAGTTTTGAATCCAGCATCTTTTTAAAAGGCCTTACCAATAAATAGAAAGCTTTTGGAAAAATAGCCTCCGTATGAAACACATGTACATTATGTCCCTCATATGCCCATTCTTTTGTAAAGTAATGCACTACTGGAGTTGTCCCATTAGAAGCATGACTTGATGGATAAATGGAAGTTAACAGGAATATGTGCATAGTATATCTAGTATGTTTTTCTTCCTTCTTTAAACCTTACGTCAAGAGTATCCACATTAAAATCCCTTAAAATGGCAGCCATATCTTCTCTAAAGCCTTTCTGCTCCGTAAACTGAAAGCCCAACTGGGCACGCGGATTTCCTTCCACAAGAACCCAACCGTTTTTTGTTAATGCCAGATCCCAACCGGCATAATGTAAGCCCGGAATATGCAGAGCCAGTTTCTTTGACAATTCCAGCGCTTCATTCCAACATGGCACCTTATATCCTACCAAAGGGAATCCATTGTCCGGATGATTTATGAAAGAATGCCCATATTCATCAACAGCGGTCAGTATTTCTCCTGTCATCGGATCACATGAGGTACCAATGCCCCCACTCCCTACATTATCCACACAGTTTTTTCCTCTGCCAGTTCTTATGTTTGAGTGAAATGTCATCACCTTTCCGTTATAACTGATAGTATTGACGCGTAATGTATTGACAGACTCCGGATGCAAAATTGCCATTCTTTCATCCTGTTCAATTATCTCTTCAGCAATGAATCCTTTGGGATAATCCAGATATAACTGACTGACCGTCTCCTCACAATCGTCTGTCGCATTGATGATTTGTATGCCCCTGCCAAAGGAGCCGGTCAATGGTTTGACAATAAGCCTTCCGTTTTTCCTTAAAAGCTCCACAAGTCTATTATCATCCACCCCAGATTTTATCACTTCTCTTTGAAAAAATGATTTATAAAACTGATATGTCATCCATTTGTCGGAGAGTATCTCAATAGCACTCTTTTCATTCATCTGCTTTACTATATCAGACATTTCCTTATCTCCTATGAATGCCTGTCTTTGTTCTTCTGTCAAGTCATGATAATGAAAAAGAAAGTATTCATTTGGAGACCACCCATATACCCGGTGAGCTTCCTTTATTTCATTAAACAGTTCTTTTGACGGTGAAGCGCCATACACCCTTATAGAATGACGGCTGTCCCTTCTGAGCCTAAAAAAATCATATACATTGTTTATCCAGTTTATTTTACGGGCTCTTGTTGTTATTTGATGAATATCCATAATTGGTTTTTATTTATTTCTGTAAATCTTCCCCATCTCATCCAAGGCCTTCCGCGTCCACCTATGGAATATACAGCCGCTTGGAGTGAGTGTTATCTCTCCAAACCATACACGGGTACCATTGCTGTAGAGGTCAATCCTGACCAGATCAATTCCCTCGGCTAGCCGTTCAGCTATTTCTATCATCTCTTCAAGATTAGCCGGACAAGGCAGCAACTCTTTAGCGGTTGATTTCCCTCTATAGTATTCATATATCGGTTTCCAGTCCGTTGAATAGGGTAAGTAAGAACCATATCCATTCTCACGCCCGCTCACACCAAGTATACAATGAACCTTTCCATGAATGCACATAAACTTGTAATCCACCGGGAAGCCACCTGTACCATCATCAATAAACTCCTCGCAGACAAACTTCTTTGGAATGAGATTATAATGTCTTTCAGCAACGCTGCATCGGCCCGGCTTTAGCCACAGGCGCACTTTTTCTCTACATTGTTCAGTATCAAGTTTTGACTTGTCAGTACAGATTATGTTACGCCCTGCGCCAAAGTTTGCCTTAAGGGCAAAACGGTTAGGTAATGCATCAAAACTGATCTCATCTGCTGATTCATATACCGCAATCAGGGGAGTAAGAATCCCGTCAAGGCCTTTTTCTGATACGTATTTCCTCACCTCATACTTATCGGCCAGATATGACAGTTCATTTACCTTACCGTCAAGTACACGTTTAATCCATATTTCTGACAAATCCTTAGGATTTCTCAGATTTGGAAAACGATATCTGTTGTGCAAGTATGAAATGACAAATGAGAGTTTACCGTTGGAACTGTTTCTTCCCGCCAGCGATAAAACCTTTCGTTTATATTTTAACGTATTCATTTGTTAATCAGATGCATCTTTCTTAAGACAGGAGTACATATCTTCTTCTCCTCCTCATTAAAACCAAACCACCACATCAGCAACAGGAAAACAACACTGAATATACCTGCTTTCAGGAGGAAATAACAAATGGTATAATGCTTCCATAACAGCAAGGGCGATACCACTGCTGCTGCCAGCAGCAAACATATCCAGGTCTTGCTTACTATTTCCTTGAACATGCGTCCCACCTCTAACTGCAAACCCTTGGAATAATAGACATTAAGGATTATTGCATAGCCAATCAAAAATGACATAGCCGTGCCTATCGGACAGCCTATCGGGCCAAACAACTTGACCAAGGCCACTGAAACTATTATGTTGATCACACACATTCCCGCCAATATAAGCGACCGGTATAAACGCTTGTCATAAGCATTGAGAATGCTGATACAGACGGTCTGTACAAGAGGCACCATGTTAAAAGGAAGGATAACCATCATGATAATCCATGTAAAGACTTGCTGGTCATGCGTCAGCCTATGGCCAACCCACAAATGCAGGAAATCCATTCCAAAAAACGCCAGACCAAACAACAGCAGGCCACACATCACAAACTGCCAACGCCCCACCCTTATTACCAGATCGGTAAGCTGACTTTTTGATGCCCCATTAACCACCATTCTGGTTACCTGGGGTTGGAACAAGCTTGATATAACGGTAGGCAGGGTATTGAATAATGTTATAATTGAAGCCGCAATGGAGTACACTGTAACATCGGCTTTCTTACACATAATGCCTAAAATAGTCTTGTCAGCCGATGAGTTGACATAACCCACTACTGATTGCAGCAGCATAGCCAGCATTAAGCCGATGGCCGGCTTTACAATCACAAAATCCCATTTATGATAATGAATCCTGAAACGGAGCTGTTTAAAGACATACCACACATTGATCATCGTAACCAAAACAATGACAATAGTATTGGATAGCACTATACCCACAGCACCAAAACCAGACATAACAAAAAGTATGTTCACGCCAAATGAAACTATCAGTTTGATTAACCCCGTTATCTTTAAGAATACAAAACGCTCATGAGCTCCTATTATGCCTACAAAATAATGATCAATCACGGAAAGCATGAACTGGACTACCATTAGATTGAACATCTGATGTGATTTCACATAATCACTTGTTGTAAGATTCTGGAATATATTCTCAATATTGACGTTTAGTATCTCGCCGCTGGCAAAAACCAAGACAGCTACAAAAACGGTAAAAATACCTATCAGGGCCGCAAAGTTCTCCTCTCCTTCTTTGTCATTCCGGGCCTGATATTCTGATATGTATCTAACCATTACCGTTCCTATGCCCAGATCCAATATCATGATGTAATGACCCACAGAATACACCATCTGGTATAATCCGTATTCATCGACACCAAGATATTTAAGCAATATCGGAGTCAGGAAAATGGCAACAACCGTGCTTAGTGCCTGGTTGATATAGGATAAGATTGCAGCCGTTTTCTTGGATTTGCTGTGAATGAAACTCATAATCAGAAGTAATTATCCTATTCTTAGTTTCTTGGCAATTTTACGTACCTCAAATCTAAACCTGTTTTTTAAAGAATTCCTGAAGTACTTACTTGCAATCCTTGAATATCCATGTTCAACATAAGTCTTCCAGAAAGAATCACACTTTTCATTAGGCTTGGATGGAACAAGAGGAATCCTATACATCACCGATTCCGCGGGATATTCCCTTACACGGCAGGCCTCCTTTGCTTTTTTCACCAAATCCAAACCTTTTTCAGAATGTGTCAGTACCAGTGATACACCATCTCTATCCTTAGAGTAAGTCAGTTTCTCAATTCCCCAGAAATCTGCCACTGTAATGTCCGATGGACGATTAAGTCTTCTATAAGTACAATGGTGGCATGATGGCCGTAGTGACAGATTGTTCACAAAAAAACTATAGTATATCTGGTTAATCCATTTGCTCTTTGACTTGCCGTTAGAAAGTGTGTCAATGTTATTGTAACTGTCCCAGCCGTAAGTCTTGTTTCTAAAGGAAAAACCCGCTGAGGGAACTCCATAAAAATCATTAAGATATTCTATATGTTCCCTAAACATCCTATTGTTTGGTACTCCGTGACATAGGAAATCCACAACTGTCAGATTATCATATTCCTTGCCCAGAAAAGATTTGAGTGCGGCGCATTGGCATGGAGTCCCTGTAAACATCACTTTCTTTTCCTGCAGCAGCAGTTCCTTTACCTGTTCCCAGATTCCATGCGTACAGCTTTGAACATATTTTGACCCGCACATCTTATCCCTTTCCGCTTTATTGGCTGCCACAGTATGATGAACGTTGAATTTTTCATCCATGACTGAACCCACAACATAACCTGAATCATTCAGAACAACATCCGACAAAGCAGTAAAAGCTCCGCCGGATGTACTTTTTTTCAATGCAATCCTGTCATTGATTACCAAAGAATAAGCATGCTCAATATTTGAGCCCCCAACAGGTATCTTCTTGAAATCACAGATTTTCAGGCACAGACCGCAATTGACGCATTTCTCTTCATCAATGCTTGGCATAATAAAACCTTTTTCGTTTTCGGTCATAGAGATTGCCTTTTGCGGACAAGCATTCTCACATGCCATGCACCCACAGCACTCGGTTTCAGCAGAAGTATCAATCCTCTTCAACTTGTTGTTCTGCATATCCTTTTCTAATTTTATACCAATCTGCAAGAATCAATCCTTGACAAATGGAACTTGAAGTAATATGAGTACAATCTACAGCATAAAATGAAAATATAGACATACACAATGCAACTATTACAGAACATAAAAATTCACGTGAATAGACATATTTTCGCCTATACATCATAATAAACTCTTTAATCAACAAAACATAAAACAACACATAGAAACCAAAAGCAAAGATTCCATAATCATATAAAAACTCAAAATAGTCATTATGGGCATGGCCTCCAACGAGTTTGATAACAGCTCCGCTTCCATGACCAAAAAGCATCTGAAAGGCATCTGAATGAGAAAAAAAAGCATTCAGAATAAATCCCCATCTTGAAGTTCGTCCACTACCTCCATCATATTCCAGTTTTTCCATACGGTATAGGATTTTCAGATCATATAGCCCCACTACATTTATTACGATATAAGAAACCATGACCATGACAAATAAAAAGACAACCACCCGCCAAACCATATTGGATGATTTGCCTTTATTGTTTGTTCCTGAAAAAAAGAAATAAAAGACAATCATCAGGAACATGGCAACAAGAGCTCCCCTTTTACCTGACATTATAACAACAATCAAAGCCATTATAAAAGGGATTATTTTAAATTTTTGAGGAGTATATAACAATATCAAAGGAAGAAGACCAACTAAATAATATACATCAGCAACGGCACCGTTAGAATCGATTATGGCCAGATTATAAGCTCTCCATTTGGTAAACATCCAATAAACCAACACTATAAATGTAATTCCCAGTACCCAAGGATATTGACGGATATTTGCTTTATATCCTACCGTGTAGAATGTCAGCATTGACATAACACCATAAGGAATTACCAGAAAACGGAAAACATGAGGAATGTCAAATGTTTTACCCCAAAAAGGGAAAAGAGCCAAGAACCAGATGTACAGAAAGAAAACAATATAAGCCTTGATACATGGTAAGGCAGAGAACGACTTTGATTTTGAAAACAGACATAATATTCCTGTTCCCACCAAAATAACCTGAATAATATTCCAGATACCCCCCTGCTCTTCTGTATGATATATCAATCCCCGCCATACCTTTAACAGCAATAACGCTGCGGCAAGCAGAAGTAGCAATAGATATGTTGTATTTTTGGGATATTTTACTCGCATTAATCCAACATCTTATGTAGATAATTCATCGAAGCGGCAAAATACTTTTCTTTTATTTCCTTCATTTTGCTGATTCTTGAAGAATCATATTCCACTATCGCTATGTTTTCATCCTGTCGGACAATAAAATCTTCTAACTCAAAAAGACGCATTATTTCCATTATCCGGTTTGCTCTAGCCTTTTTCACTAATGCATAAACAGGTTTGTCAAATACCAACCCCATTGCTACCCCATGGAACGATGCGCTGACTATATAGGCAGCCTGGTCGTAAAAGCCCAAGAACTCCTCAATTGAAACATCATGGAAAGAATAATCAGACTTTATCCAACGTATAGCACTATTGCAAATCGAAACAATCGGATAACCGGTTTCTTTCTTCAATCTATATGCAACTTCCTCCATACGTTTGTTGCTTTGAACCTGATAGCACAAGATATAAGGACCTTTAAGCCTGGGTTCAATGGCTAACTCCATCCATTTCTCCTTGGATAACAGGAACACAGGGTCAAGCACCCTTTCAACATGATATGGCGTGAAGCTCTCAATATATTCTTTAGCAGATTGTTCCCTCACGGATATTCCCTTAAAAACGGCCAAAGCATCTTTCAGCCTTTGCTTATCCTCATCGGAATAGTTTAAACCCTCCATGCTTGCAGCATAACTGAACCTGAGAGCATTCTCTTTTCCAAACTTCAACAGCCTGGAATCAATAAACTTTGGCGACGTAGAAAAGTTCCATACCTGGTCACTGCCTGTAATCAGGCAATCCACATCCGGAGCATCGTTTCTGAGATCCTCCATGGAAAGATATGACCTTGTCAGCTGTAGTCTGTATTTATGGAAATCCGCAAAATATTTATTTAAAACCCTTCTTTCTTTACATCTCAACCATGATAAGTACCAGAGATACAAATCCCTCACAGACCTGATCTTTTTTTTCTTACCCCTGCTTGGACCTATTTCCAACACAAGGTTTTCATGTCCTAATGACAAGACCGTTTGCTGCAAGGCATATGTCTGCAACACTGCACCATAGTTTGTGGTATGATGAAATGTTACAGTAAGTGTTTTCATATGATTTCCGTTTGAATTAATTCTTCCGCCACACCATCTTGTTAACGATTCCGGTGTAGCTCTGGATTATCTTGACAACCTTGGTGGAGACGTTCTCATCAACATAGTCTGGCACTGGTATGCCGTTGTCGGCGTTACGGTTCATCTCTACGGCACATTCTACTGCCTGTAACAGGCTGTCGGTGTCAATGCCGGCAATGAAGAAGCAACCCTTGTCAAGAGCCTCTGGGCGCTCGGTGCTGGTGCGGATACACACGGCGGGGAACGGATGGCCCACACTGGTAAAGAAGCTGCTCTCCTCCGGCAGGGTGCCGCTATCGCTAACCACAGCAAAGGCGTTCATCTGGAGGCAGTTGTAGTCATGGAAGCCTAAGGGCTCATGCTGGATCACTCGCTTGTCAAGCTTGAAACCGCTTGCCTCAAGGCGCTTTCTTGAACGCGGGTGGCAGCTGTAGAGAATAGGCATGTCATACTTAACGGCCATTGCGTTGATGGCGTTGAACAGGCTCAAGAAGTTCTTCTCAGTGTCTATGTTCTCCTCACGGTGAGCAGAGAGCAGGATGTATCGGCCTTTCTCCAATCCCAGACGCTTGTGTATATCACTTGCTTCAATCTCTGCAAGGTTGTTATGCAGCACCTCTGCCATGGGGCTGCCGGTCACGTATGTACGCTCCTTGGGCAGGCCTGTATCGGCCAGATAGCGGCGGGCATGCTCTGAGTAGGCCATGTTCACATCACTGATGATATCTACAATACGGCGGTTGGTCTCCTCTGGCAGGCACTCGTCCTTGCAGCGGTTGCCGGCCTCCATGTGGAAGATGGGTATGTGCAGACGCTTGGCGCCAATCACGCTCAGGCAGCTGTTGGTATCACCAAGTACAAGTACAGCATCAGGCTGGGTGGCCACCATGAGCTGGTAGCTCTTGGAAATTATATTACCCATGGTCTCACCCAGGTCATTGCCTACGGCCTCCATGTAGATGTCCGGATCCTTGAGTTTAAGGTCCTTGAAGAACACTCCATTCAGGTTGTAATCATAGTTCTGACCGGTATGTGCCAGCAGGCAGTCAAAATACTGGCGGCACTTGTTTATCACTGCCGCTAACCTGATAATTTCTGGGCGGGTTCCTACTATTATTAGAAGCTTTAGCTTTCCGTTATTCTTGAATTGTGCCATTGTCTTTTGTATTTGTATTTAGTGTCAGTTCCTTTATTATTTTACAGGGTCAAAGAATGTGTCTGGTTTGTTGGGATTGAATACCTCGTTGCAGTACATCACCGTTACCAGGTCTTCTGTCTGTGACAGGTTGATGATGTTGTGAGTATAGCCTGGAAGCATGTGTACGGCCTGGATGTGGTCACCGCTTACCTCCCACTCCAACACCTTACCCTCCGGGTCGTTGAGGTTACGCTGCTGGATGAGGCCGTGACCTTTTACCACGATAAACTGTTCCCACTTGGTGTGGTGCCAGTGCTGTCCCTTGGTTATGCCCGGCTTGGATATGTTTATCGATACCTGACCGGCATTGAGCGTATGTACCAGTTCAGTGAAAGAGCCACGGTCATCAACGTTCATCTTGAGCGGGAATGCGGTCTTATCGTATGGCAGGTAGCTCAGGTAGGTGCTGTAGAGCTTCTTGGCAAAACTGCCTGCAGGAATATCGGGTATGGTGAGTGTCTTGGGCTGGTCGGCAAAGGTCTTGAGCAGCTCCACTATCTCACCAAGTGTTACGTGATGTGTTATGGTGCAATAGCAATATCGGCCTTCATCCTGAGGCAGCACATCTAGTCCGTTGAACTCACAGTGATGCTCCTTGCCCTCAAGTGCTGCTATCATCTCATCTACCAGATCATCTATATAGAGCAGTTCCAGCTCCACACTTGGATCGTTCACTGTATATGGCAGGTCATTGGCAAAGGCGTTGCAGAAGGTGGCCACTGCACTGTTGTAGTTGGGGCGGCACCATTTGCCAAACAGGTTGGGAAAACGATATACCAGCACCTTGGCGCCTGTCTCCTGACCGTACTGCAGGAACAGGTCCTCACCTGCTTTCTTGCTGCGGCCGTACTCTGAGTTACCGAAACGGCCTGTAAGGCTGGCCTGCTGACTGCTGCTTAGCATCACCGGGCATGTGTTGCCGTGTTTCTTGAGTGTATCCAGAAGCGTGCTGGCAAAACCAAAGTTGCCTTGCATAAACTCCTCCTGATTCTGAGGACGATTTACGCCAGCCAAATTAAACACAAAGTCAGCCTTCTTACACCATTGATCAAGCTCTTCTGGCTTAGAATCCAGGTCATACTCATATACGGCATCTATTGTCAGGCCAGGATGGGTCTTGTCCTTGCCTGCCTGTATGTTCTTGAGCGCCCAGCATAGGTTTTTTCCTACAAATCCCTTGGCGCCGGTTACCAGTATCTTCATCAGTTGACTGTTTTACTTGACTATATTAGGAATGCCGTTCAGCTCGTTCTGGATGTACTCCAGGCTGGCTATCTTGGCCTTGGTCTCCTCAAGGTTCAGGCGGCGGGTGTTGTTGCTGTTGAACTCTTCAATAGATGCTCTCTTTGTATCACCGTCCTTGAAGTACTTGTCATAGTTCAGGTCACGGTTATCGGCAGGTACGGCATAGAAGTTACCCATATCGATGGCTTTGGCGGCCTCCTCCTTGGTGAGCAGAGTCTCATACATCTTCTCTCCGTGACGGATGCCTATCACCTTGATCTCCTCCTTCTTACCGCCGAACAGCTCACAGACTGCCTCGGCCTGGGTCTGGATAGTGCAGGCCGGTGCTTTCTGTACCATTATGTCACCGTTCCTGCCGTGCTCAAATGCAAACAGCACCAGGTCAACAGCCTCCTCAAGTGACATGATGAAACGGGTCATGCTTGGCTCGGTAATGGTAATGGGATTGCCCTTGCGTATCTGGTCTATCCAGAGGGGTATTACACTGCCGCGACTGCACATCACGTTACCGTATCGGGTGCAGCATATCTTGGTGTCACCGCTCAGGCGGCTCTTTGCCACAGCTATCTTCTCCTCAATGGCCTTACTTATACCCATGGCGTTGATGGGATATGCAGCCTTATCGGTAGAGAGACATATCACGCACTTAACTCCTGCTTCAATGGCAGCATCAAGTGTGTTGTCCGTGCCTATCACATTGGTCTTGACGGCTTCCATGGGGAAGAACTCACAACTGGGTACCTGCTTCAGAGCTGCGGCATGAAACACGTAGTCCACGCCCTTCATGGCATACATGAGCGTGCTCCTGTTACGTACATCGCCAATGTAGAACTTGATCTTACCGGCCACCTCAGGCATGCGGGCCTGGAAGTCATGACGCATGTCATCCTGCTTCTTCTCATCACGGGAGAATATGCGTATCTCACCTATGTCGGTACGCAGAAACCGGTTCAGCACTGCGTTACCAAAACTGCCTGTGCCGCCCGTAATGAGCAGCGTCTTGTCTTTGAAAATAGACATATGATTGATTTTAAATGTTAGTTAATCGTCTGATGAATGACCCTCATCGGCCATAAAAAGATATCGGCTCAAGGGCTCTAACTACAACTGAAAACAATTCAATATCTCCTCAAATCACATCTAATATCAAGCATATAATCAAGCTGATAAAAGAGGACGATTTGAGAAAAGTCACGCTCTTACTCAGGTAAAAACTACCTGATACAGTCAATTCCTTACCAAGAACGTCATGCAGAACGGGATTACCCTATTTCTTACAGAAATAGAAAAACGTCGCGAATTTACATCATTTTCTATTATTTTACAAATATTACATGTAAAAGGGGACAGTCCCCAATTCCACGTTTTCAAAACGTGCAAAAGGGGACAGTCCCCTTTTGCACATTCTTGCATCATTCCCAGTGAATCAGCAACTGATTAAGCCTTATCTTACGCGGGCAGCCGTTGTACCCTTGAATCTTATAATTGTCCACAATCCCTTCCGGAAGCAACTCCTCCAGCCGGGCATTTAAGACCGATGCCTTCTCGCTGAAAGAATTGTCCTGCAAATCTACCATACGCGCAATCCTGGCCTTAACATCTTCACGATAGGTATTAGGATTAATCGTTGAATAAATCTTTTCCATTTCCTCTCTATAAATATCGCGTTGCTTAAGCAGAATGCCCTCAGGATGCTTCAAGAACAAGATAAACAACATCTTAACCAGTGGCCGCAATTGAAGCATCGGCCCCTCCGGTCCACCCATTCTAATCGTATAGTTCTTGCCAATAAACAATTCAACAGGATCAACGAACTCGGTTATCGACCCCGCCCCACATCCAAGATTATTAAGCCGCTCCTGGACCTTCTGCATAAGCGCCATCAGTTCAGCCGCCTCCATCCCATCCAGCAAACCTCCGTAATCAACCGACGGTTCTTCCAGTCTCCCAGGCTCTCCGGAATAGAGCAACCGCCACATCAACTGAGCTTCTAAATTTCCACGTATCATCATACCATAAAGATACGCAAAAAACCCACACCCACCAAGCCCAGGCGCCATTTTTTCCATATAAAAATCAATCCACTTTTCCAAACAATTACAAGCTTGCAATCAGTTTGAATTGCCGATTTCCCGCCACACCTTTGTCCCATTAAAAATAGTCCATATGAGCAACAAAAGTCTAATCATCCCCGGCCCCCATCCAGGTGAATTCCATCTGCCCGAAGACAACAGAATAGTATATCTCAACCCAATGGAAAGAACACTATACCAGCTCTTTATGAATCACCCGGAAGGTATCCAAGCCGATGCCCTCCCCCTGCATTGGCAAGAACTGTATCGCCTCTATGCCCACGAATCAGTCTTTGATGACAAGAAACTGATGCTCAACAAAATAGATAACCTTTGCGGCAAATCAAAAATCGTTTTCTACTCCAACATATCCAGAATAAAGTGTAAGTTCACCTCCGTCCTGGGCACCCGTAAAGCATCGCCTTACATCATCAAAAGAGACAAGCTCGGCTACTACAAAACACGCGCAACACTACAAACACATCTTCTCAAGTATTAAAACCTATTCTGCCACTACTACCATTCAGTTTTTCTTCGCGGCAGAGCCTCTTAAGATCCTGAATCTCAGGCTCTTTACCACCAAGAACTTCCATGATAGTAGCCTTACGGACAATGTTATCTATTTCACCGCCACTAAAAGGAAATGAAGTAGCCAATGTCCTTGCATTATCATCTGAGAGTGACGGCATCTTAGAAAGCCATATGTTTTTCCTTGCTTCAAATGTAGGTTTGTCAAGTTTAATCTTAAACAAAAAGCGCCTTTCAAACGCGCCATCAAGGTTTTCGGCCATATTGGTAGTAGCAATCAATATACCGTCCAAACGCTCCATCTCTTCCAGAATTATGTTCTGAATCGTATTCTCTGTTTGGGCCACATTAGATGAATCGGTGTCTTTACGCTTGGAAAAGATACCATCGGCCTCATTAAATAGAAGAATTGGCCGCCTTTCACTATGCTCACAGATATCTTCGTACTTTTTAAATACCTCTTTTATGAGTTTTTCGCTTTCACCAAACCAGCATGACTTTGTTGAACTGATGTCAACATGATAGATGGCTCTACCTGTAGCCTTTGCCACCTGCATGACACTCTCCGTTTTACCTGTGCCAGGTGGTCCATATAAAAGTGCAGCTATTCCTTTCTGCATCCCCTTCTCATCCAGTTGTCTTCGCAACTCTAAATAATTATTCTCCTCCAGACTTTTTTGCAAAAGATTCAGTTGTGTCTGGAGTCCATCGCTAAAATAGAGTTTCCTTTCTACTATCTTTTCCGGCAGAAAATAATCTTTACCTTGCATTTTCTCCATGAAATTCTTTGCATCGTCGCCAAAGAAAAGCCGCTTACCATTATCTGTTAGCGTTAAAACCGACTTATCAAAAAAGCCCTGCTTGCTACACTCCACAAGCTTTTCTTTCTGAAGAGGATGCTCCTGAGCCTTAAACATATGAGCCAGCCTCACCGACTGAGCTTTGGGATATATTTCTGATAAGTTTCCAAGTTGAAACGAATCATCTTCCATACATTCATTACAAACCATATAGAAAAGGAAACGATCCAGCGCATCATAATCCATTTCCAGTTTAATCACAAAATCAAGATGCTGATTGGCCAATTCCAAGCGGACCAACTTTTTCTTTATTTCATCCGAGAATCCAGGCCTATCAGAATCGGCCTCCCTGTATATTTTCTTAACGGCCGATGCAAAACCATAGCAATCAAGTCCTTCGATTGGTTTAACAAAAGCCTTAGCCTTATCTCTTAGAAACAACTTTATTCCTTGATTAGTAAGTTTGACACTATTCTCTCCCACACCTTCTATCCATTCTTCCTTAATCAAAGAATTCTCCAACCCAATTATTGAGCTCCGATAAGTCAGACGGTCTCCGGGTGAATCAAAAACATCTTTAAGCAGTTCCGACAAATCGGTCATCTTATCTATTCCAAATGTATAATCATCACATATTATGTAAAATAGCACCCTATTCTCAATACTTATCTCCTTATCCCGCAATGTCTTGATGATATCAAACGAAGCAAAAACCTCCTCCATCTGAATAATAGCACCCAACAATTCCTGAGTATCCAAATTCTCATTCTTTCTGGAAGTGGCCAAAGCAGAAACAGCACGACAGAAATCAAATTGGTCCTTAAACCTGCGTTTTTCTGGTTCACTTTTCTTATTCAGCTCTTTTCCTTGTATAATTGCCTCAAGAACCTTGATATTCACCCTGTACTTTCGTTTTAATAGAGAACAAAAAATACCGTTCTCCGAAGTCAGATAACCATTCTTTTCCAAGTCAGCCAAATAACTATAGTACATCATGACATCCAGCACAGGGCAGTTGAAATAATCAGCAAGTTCAGTAATACCCGTTGAATTCTCCGTCAAATCACGATCAAAAACCGGAACAAATACCAACGCTTCCATTCCATTCATTCCAGTACACTGATTCAATCCCGTCAAAGCATCCATCGCCTTATCAATACTCTGATTAGTAAGCCCCCTGCCTTTCAGCATCTTTGACGCCGCGTGAATACAATTAAAAGCACTGTATTTACCATCCGCTCCAATCAAACTGGCATGAGTATATGTGTATCTGTTCGTCATGTATTGAGTACACTACTTTTTTTCAGCAAAGGTACGATCCATGTAAACCTTCAGCAAATCTCTGCATACCTTGCAAAGATTTGGAGCCACCATTAACATCTCCGATTTTTGCAAAATGTGGAAAAGGGGACAGTCCCCTATTTCACATTTTTGAAAACAACAGAACTATGAAGATACAATACATGAGTGATCTCCACCTGGAGTTCAATGAAAACCTGCATTACATAAAGAGAAAACCATTTGAGCCATTGGCCGATGTCCTTGTACTGGCAGGCGATACATTTTACCTGCGCGACACCATCGCCCCGCAGATGAATTTCTGGAATTGGGCATCGGACCACTACAAACAAGTGATTCTGGTGCCAGGTAATCATGAGTATTATAATAACGGTGACGTGACCGAGCGGGGCGACAGCTGGCAATGGATGTTCCGTCCTAACGTTGGCTATTACCAGAACAAGGTTCTAAGAGTCGATGATACAGACTTCATTATCACCACATTATGGTCAAGAATTCCAGAACAGGATATGTTTTACGTTCTGCGTGGAATGAATGATTTTCGCCAAATCATATACAACGGCCATCGGTTTACTCCCGATGACTTCAATCTTGAGCATAACAAATGCCTGGCTTTCATAGAGCAATCCTTAAAAGCCAGCACAGCCAGACACATAGTCGTAGTAACCCACCACCTGCCCACCCTGTCGGTGGTATCGGCCCAACACAAAGGCTCAGTACTGAACGGCGCATTCGCCACAGAACTAGGCGATTATATTGCTGACACCCGCATCGACGCCTGGATCTACGGTCACTCCCACACCAACATCGACACCGTCATCGGAAAGACCAAAATCATTTGCAACCAGCTGGGCTACGTCTGTTTCAACGAGCATCTCAAGAACGGCTTTGACCCCACAAAAACAATAGAACTATAAATAGAAAAAAAATGGGAATTTACGCACACAGATTTATAGAGGTTTTAACCAAAGACAATCAATGGCACCCTCTGGCCATTTGGAGTAAATGTGAAGACGGAGGTTATCGCAAGCCAGATTTGGTTGTAGATGACCTAAAACTCAAAAAGCATCCTTGTTTTTTGAGACGAGCTTCATATGGTTTCTATTCAACAGGAGCACTATATACATTTGAGGACATCTGTCATCCGATCGCAAAAGAAGATTTGAGTGATGAGACAAGACAATACATAGAAAAATATGAACTACCCGTTCAAGTGGAAAGCTATTCGTTGGCAGAACTGGAGGCCTATGCAGACAAATGTCGGGAACAAGTATTTTCCCATCTCTCAGAGTCTTTCTATGATCGGAATATGCAGATGATCATGAAGATGCTTACTGCAGCAATCAACAAAGAAAAAAAAGAAAATGAACCAGAAGAATACCAGCATCCTAAGTCTACCTTTAATGAATATTTAGAAGAGTACTTAAGCGTTTGGGCAGAGATGGTTAGGATTCACTTTCTCCTTGACGAAGTTGGTTCATGTTATTATGGAGACCAGGTTCGGGTAGTTTTCTTCTTCGCATAAGCCCCATCACACCAGCATCCCCCGATACAAGGAAGGTGATTCTTTCCTTTTAAGCAGCAGACAAAAGCATGTGGAAAAGTGGAAAGCCCCCTTTCCCGGATTTTGTATTATTCGGAACTCAGTAAATCACTACAATATTCATCCAACACTGCAATCAAACGCTCCTTATCAGGATTATCATCCCACACAAACAGCGACAGCACAAGATTATAGTCTTCAGTCCAACCACAACGATCAATCTTAATAAGTTCCGGCGGTGCATATGACAAGTACCAAGACTCAAAAAGTCTCTTCCTTACCATTTCACGACCATCCGATGAATCGCACGTAATCAGCATTGAATCCAGATGATTCTGGAAAAACTTCACAAGAATAGCACATATGGTATCAGACACATAAGCATCCACCATTCCATCCACCCCGGAATCGAGCCTGTCAAAATTAAAAGTGTAAAGATTGTCAGCAAAAGGGAGCTTCAAGAAATAAGCAACATAGGTAGCTCCCGAAGGTGTCTTAAAATGGTATTGCTCGTCTTCAACCCAATAATCATACGGGCGTAACGAACTCAACATCTCTCTCCTTCTCTATAGTCTTGCTCGGAACACCTTCACGAATACTACGGATGATAGAATGCTTATCCTCTATCATCTTAACAAAAATGTTATCACTCTCCTTCTTTTTCATGTCGTATAGTTTTATTCATTCACAAAATTATCAAACATCATCAACATAATCAATACTTCCCATCAAAAATGTGAAATTGAGGACAATCCAATTCACCCTTTAAGACATCACAAGCTCATTATTACATCATAACAGTTTTTTTGCAAAAGTACAGCTTCTATCTACCACTTGAAATCGAATGGTGGCTTATCGTAATCATAGGTAAGCTGTGATATCTCACAATCCAGACTCTTGGCAGTCTTCTTCAAACGCTGCAGTATTTCCTTGTAATAAAATGTTTTATACACCGATCCGAGCATATAATCCGCAAGGTAGCCAAAAGCGGTTTTTTGAGAAGCCCACCGCAGCGCGTGCAAATGCTGATAATTAATATCCTCCATATACTGCATCAGGTGCGGATTTGCACAGTACACCGCCCCATCCAGAAACGGCATCATTGCATCTGCAGAGCGCTTTGAATAAGCTTTGATAGCATCTCGAAGCGCATCTTCGGCCATACTGATTACCTTGACATCCTTCTTTGAGCAAGGACGCTCACGCATATTATATCGAAGAACGGCAAAGTAGAAGATGATATGCGTCCAAGTTATCTCAACGCCAAAGAATTCCCCAGGGCGACTGTCCACAGGGTGCTTCTTAGCTGTTGTCCGCATGCCCATGAACCCATGCCGGATATCATAACAAAAACTGGCAAGGATATTATCCCTGTCATATTCATTCGTATCAGAAGCCTCTTCTTGCGAATTCCAGAAACGTTCAATGGTTTCATACAAATCGTGGAGTTCCATCTGCGTCCCCCAGAGCCGGACACCAGCACCGTGAGGGGTTGGAATAAAAGTAATCATAAGTCAAAAGCTTCTACATGTGAAACCTCCTCATCTGTCAGCCAACCTTCCTCATGAAGGAGACGGACCGTAGGCAGATACCGTGAGCCTGACATCCTATCATAGATTTGTGCTATACGATAGTTGAAAGAGTCCGTAGCCTTGAACAGTTTGATGAACTGCTTGTGCCACGGGCCTTCAACCGGGCGCCCATCCTCCTCTTGATATTGACCTTCAGACTCAACCTTCTTACTTGATAACCGAGCCATCTTCTCAACATACGCTTTGCACTCACGCTCCAATGCTGTGTGAATCAACTCACGACATTTGCGTTTGTCTCCTTTCGATAATTCCTCCATAGTCATTCCTCCAATTCACCTTGATAATAATAAATGTATCTACCTTATGTCATAATCTCTTTCCTTTTTGCAAAAATATCAATCTTTTCTTTGATATTTTGCAATTATCAGGTATTACATAGATATTATGGGCGTTTTCGGCCGCGCTTGGATTCGAGCCAAGGTGGAAAATATGAAAAAGGGGACTGTCCCCTTTTCCACATTTTCACATAGAGATAGTAACCAAGTTTCTTGGCACCGCTATTCTATAAACATTGTCTTTACCCCTTACAATGGCGTATTGATCGGCCGCAATCTTCCCAACTTTCTCCACCAGTTTCCGCTTAATTCTGGAGATATTTGTCTGAAGTGTGGCCCGATTATCATCGCAGAGAGCATCCACGGCTGCCTCTATCTGATCCGGATTGTCATAAACGGTTTGCGATCTGTATATCTCGCAAAGCTCGTCATAATACATCCATATGTCATCGGGCGAAATCCCTTTGTCGTATTTGAGAAATAACGTATATAGCGTTCTCTCCATCGGATTCAGATAGATTTTTATGTTTCCGTAATCCGGCAGTATGAGAATGCCATTGTTGGCCAGGATGATTTTTCCTGGCCCATTATTCCTGATGAGCGAATCAATCGCATCATCATTCAGTCCCCGCGCCCTAAGATCATTCAAAAGATCTTTGACCGCAAGAACAAGTGTCTTTATATTGTCGTCTAGCATCAACTTGTCCATAATCATGGCGTGCCCATCGGGACACAATTGTGCGCATAATGCGCTGTTAAACAATGGATCTTGTCCTGAGAGAAACGGCAGGACGACCGATGTGAATTAGCTGCGGCTTGCGCTAAAGCTAAATCGATGATGTTGATGCTCTCGATTTTCACTTAAGGATACGGCACAGCCGGCATAGCTAGATGTGCCACGCCAACAAATAGAGTAGATAATCAATTGTGCCATATCCATTTATGTTTTGCGGGTGCAAATTTAATGCACGTAATAATACTATCCAAATAATTGAGCTCGGAGGGAGATTTGAACTCCCGAATGTCGGTTTTGCGGACCGATATGTTAACCACTTCACCACCCGAGCATTGTTTTGCTGAAGCAGAGAGATTCGAACTCCCATCAGCGGTTTTGGAGGCCGCTATGTTGCCATTACACCATACTCCAGTGCGTACGCCTTGTGTGACAGAAGGGACTCGAACCCTTGACCTTCGGAGCCACAACCCGATGCTCTAACCAGCCTGAGCTACAGTCACCATGTGCGGGGCCTCGTGGAGTTGAACCACGTTCTATGGATTTTCAGTCCATCGCATACACCACGTCTGCCAAAGCTCCATATCAGTCTCTATCGGCATCTTCGTAGACCGTTGTCCTATCCGTTGGACAACAAGAGCATTTCCCTATTTCATCGCAAAGGTAAAACGCCGTAATTGCTGCTCCAAATCTCTGCAAGTCTTGCAGAGACAGTGCCAAAGGGGACGGTTCTGTTTGGCCCTATTTTTTCAAAATGGTGCCAAACAGAACCGTCCCCTTTGGCACTATTTGAAGACTACACTCTTCACAAAGTCAAAGCACTGATGAGTAAGCGCCCTGTTGAACGCCTTTTCATCCTCTTTTGACAGGAATTCATACTTATAGTGATATTCCTTTAGGAAATCCTCAAGTACATCCTTGGCAAACGCACCCACAAATCGGCCAATATCCTTTGGAAAATAGACGGTGCCGATATGAGAACGTACGTTGTCAATGCGGGCCTCAGTCAAATAAGTCTCAGCCTGATCCAACAGTGATAATACAGCCTCACTAAGTCCCGGATTAGCCTCTCTAGGATGCCTTTTAACGCTCTTGCGCTCTGCAAAACGTGCATTTTTGCTTTTTATAGTCACGCGTGAACCGTTTGACAGGAACAACGGCCGCTCAGGCTTAATCACAATACCCTCGCAAATGTTGTCATAAATCGACGGTAAACCCAACTTACCAGCAATTGTACTCTCAAAAGCATTATTGTATGCAAGACACTCCTGCAGTGGACCTTTAAACAAAGTCTCGGCATACAGGAATCCCGCCTTAGCATAATACGCATCCACCTCAGCCACAGGCAGATAGAAAGCACGCTCAAGTGAATACACATAAATATCAAACCCATAGAAATCATGCCCCGGACAGTAAAAAACCCCCTTCTGAACTGCCGATACACTCCTGTCGGGCTTTACATCAGGATGCGGATAACTGCCGCCAAAAAGCTCCCCGTATGCGATAATGCTCTGCACATCGGGATAGTCTGTCTTTATTAACTCAAACAGTTTGAGCACATTAGGCCGATAACGCTCTAACAGCTGCTCATAGTTGTAAAACTGCTCGCCAGCCTCAACAACCGATGTCCGCTTGGCAAATGTGCATTCCTGACCGTCACAAAGAAAACTACTGTTAGCCCCATGCACCTTCTCCTGCACGCAATAGATGGTATCTTCCGGAATCTCACGATGGAGCCTCTCCATGAACTCCTCATCAAAATGGTTCTCAATTGAATTGTACTTCTTAAATTTTATCATGATTTTCAACGCTCGTGGGGACTATCATTTTCCACGAAACCACCGCAAATGTATGTGCCAAATAAGGACCTCCCAAATCCTTGCAAGCCTTGCAACGATTTGGAAATCAGAACAATCCATCATATAACAAATATATTATCATGCGCAAATCTTTGCAAGGTTTGCAAAGATTTCATCAATCAAAAACCATATAACATCTTTGCAAAAAACAACAGAACAATGAATATACAATATATG
>Ga0265300_10001231_pt1 | contig 24644 bp, 19 predicted proteins | sample AusTroGonzalo_MG_FD_193482 | JGI IMG/M metagenome (GOLD analysis project Ga0265300, IMG submission 193482) | Bovine rumen microbial communities from tropical cattle in Woodstock, Queensland, Australia - Gonzalo_03 | ecosystem: Host-associated > Mammals > Digestive system > Stomach > Rumen ...
CGCCTACTACCAACGCTATGTGACGAAAGAGGATGAAAAAGAGCCCGAAATTGAAAAATCCCCCAAATAAATTTGGCAGATTCAAAAAAAAGCCGTACCTTTGCAGCCGCTTTCGAAAGACTGCACAATTAAGGTCGATCCGTTAGCTCAGTCGGTAGAGCACAACACTTTTAATGTTGGGGTCTTGGGTTCGAGCCCCAAACGGATCACAGAAAAGAGGAGCTTATGAGCCCCTCTTTTTTATTTCTCTTCTTTCTTTTCCACTTCATCCACAGGCTCAGGCTGCTTCGGATTGTTTTCTGGAGATGTGAACTCCCAGCGGTTAGCGATCTTGTTGCCTAGAGTGACGGTAAGGGCGAGTTTCTGAGGACCTGGGATGGTGTTGAACGGTACCATGATGGAGCCCAGTTCCACATGTTTCCCCAGAGGGATGCCCTTCTTTGATATCTCACCACCAGCCAACACCTGTTGCTGTTCGTTGGTGATAAAATAGGCAGCTCGGATGGGACTGATATCGCCATTCATCGCATTATAGACCTCTACAGGCACGCGGAGGGTGTCGGCTGCAGCGAAATCCGTCTTTGAGAAACGAGCCAACGGCACAACTGACGAGCAGAACTGGTGCCATTGTTTGGCAGAGAGGCGGCTGACCTCGTCAATGTCCTGTAACTCGAATCCTGCATTGTCATCAGAAAGCAGACTGGCCTCTACCTCATGCTTATAATAACTCAGGCGCAAGCTGTCATTATCCACCCCAGAAGAGGGTATTGGCTGGATGGCAGGACGGATGGAGTCAGGGTAATATTCGCTTCCCATCATGAGGAACGAAGGATGATGGATATAAGCCTCGATCACACGGTTGGTCTCTTCGCCTTGTGTAGCAGGGAGGTCGGGCTGCAGGTAGAAGCCCAGTTTGTCAGCAGCGGCAAAGGCAGCCTCAGGAGGACAATAGCCCTTGAAGCGCATCAGGTTAAGCCCTCGATCCTTACAGGCTCGGAAGGTGTCAAGCCACGACTCCACATCCGTCGGCGGGCATCCTGTCTTGGGGAACTCATCATTTCTCACTACCCCACGCAGGAAGATATCGTGTCCGTTGAGAACGGGTTGATGATCACTGATCATCATCTCATGCATACCGAAGGTTGTCTCGTAGTAGTCATCACCGACAGAGATACCTAAACGATAGAGGTGTGGAAAGAATTCATCCCAGATAGCCACTTCTTTGTTGAAAGGCATCATGAACTTGAGTTGACGACCATTCAGAGGGAAATAGCGGTTTACGATGGCGGCAGAGTCAACATCCGCACGTTGCATCAACACCTCCACAACTTCACTGTTCAGATAGTTGATACGACCCGTCAACTGAAGATCGATCTGCAAGAGGCCCTGGAAAGGATAAGGCGTCAGCTTCACCCGCTCGATATAGAGGTTACGAGGCTGCGCACGCAGTTCCATACGGCCAGAGATACCTTGCCAGCTTCCTTTGGTAGAAGGTGTGGATACCTCTATCAGATTGCGCTGACCAAATATCAAGAATTTGGTGACATCATATTTGTGAGCCGTAAAACGGTTCTGACTGCTCCCCACATCCATGCCATTCACCTTGACAGTGGTCTCCGCACTCGGACGCTCAAGGAAGAGTGATACATGCCGTTCATTCCAGCCTGCGGGCACATAGATGCTACGCCGATACCAAAGGCGTTCAGTCTGCTCACCCTTGCCGTTGGAGAGCATCGTACCAGGCAGTTGCACAAAGTCATTATAGATAGCCGAGTCGCCTACGGAAAAGTCCCAAGAACCCGTCAGATCGATGAGTTCCTGAGCACCCAAAGTGGCACACACAAACAATTGAAGCAAAAACAAAGAGAGTCGTCTCATACCTTTTTCAGAAATTGTATGTTACTTTTTCACAAATCGGTTCACTTGGTCAGCAATCTGGCGCATACCCTTCACTGAGGGATGACCAGAGATCTTGTCGATGCCCTCCAGTTCAATCACGGGCACACCGTAACGGGCACAGATAGTCTTCACCGACTCATCAATCTCATCGCGCAGATCGTCATTCAACACAAAGTATATCTTGGTGTTCAGATAATAGTCAGTCATCCACTTCAGCATGTGAGCTAATGCCGGACGGAAGAAATACAGATCCGCCTTGGTGATGCCATCATACTTATATTCGCCAACAGGAGCGCCTGCCCAACTGTCGTTAGTGGCTCCGAAGACAAAGATGATATCGGGCGAACCCAGATTGTTCATACGGGTATTGAAGGAACGGGCACTGTAATCGTTGCCGTCATAACCTGTATAGCTGATCGTCGCGCCGCTGTAGGAGTTGTTCAGGCACATGCGCCAGCCGTTCTCTTTGATCACCTGATGCCACCAGGTCTGACTGACATCCTTCACGTCAGTCTTTCCCTCACCGTTCTGGGCATAATACCACAATTCATTCGTGGCTGGTGTCACAAAATCCTCATAGGTGGAATAGGAGTCACCTAATATCGACACAGATGGAATCTGAGCAGTCACCGTACCTGCAAAAAGCGCAGTCAGCAATACAAAAAGCAGTTTCTTCATGCGAATGGTTATTTAGATGTGTGCAAAAATAATGAAAAATCCACAAAACAAACCATAATTTTCGATTTTCCCTTCGAATTTTGTATTTTTTTGCCTATCTTTGTGCCATAAAACAGAAATATAACTTAAAAACGAATCACAATGAAACAGATTATTACATCCATGTTGTTCCTTCTGTTAGCCACCACCGCTGATGCCCAAAGCAGCTTTGTGCGTGGCGCAGATGCCAGCTGGTGTACGGAGATGGAGGCAAGTGGCAGAAAATTCTATAATGTCGATGGACAGGAGACAGAGCTCTTTGCCCTGTTGAAACAGATTGGGATGAATGCCGTCAGACTGCGCGTCTGGGTGAATCCTGAGGGTTATGGTTATGGAGCCTGGTGCGACAAGGATGATGTGCTGGAGAAGGCGGAACGTGCCCATCAGCAAGGGCTCGACGTGATGATCGACTTCCATTACAGCGACTTCTTCGCCGACCCAGGGCGTCAGGAGAAGCCAAAAGATTGGAGCAGTTATTCTTCAGAGCAGCTGAAGACCGCCATTGCTGACCATACGAAGGATATGCTGACCGCATTAAAGGAAAAAGGCATTGAACCCAAATGGGTACAGGTGGGCAACGAAACGAATAACGGCATGATCTTCGACAGCGGCAAGATCGAATGGGACACCAAAAGCGGCAGTGCCCGCTATACCAACTACGTCGCTTTGAGCAATGCGGCCTATGACGCCGTGAAGGAAGTGCTGCCTGATGCCTATGTCATCGTACATATCGCCAATGCCTATCAGGCTGCCGAATATGACGGCTGGTTCTATAAGGAGTTCAAGGAGGCTGGTGGCAAGTTCGACATGATCGGACTCTCCCACTATCCAGACCCAAAAGACTGGAACGACACCACGAAAAGCGACGTGGCGAGCAACACCAATGCCGCCAACAGCGTAAAGACATTGGGCAATCTTTTCAATGTGCCCGTGATGATCGTTGAGACAGGATTCCCCCAACAAGATGTTGAAACAGGCTCGAAGGTGATGACAGACCTCTTCGATAAGATGAAGCCACTGCCGCAATGTGCCGGCATCCTTTATTGGGAGCCCGAAGTGGATGGTGTCTGGAAGCCTGATTATTATGATACGGTAGGTTGGGGAGCTTACGACATGGGGGCTTTTACAACCGACGGCAAGCCCACCGCCATCCTCGCAGCCTTCAATGATGGCGCTACAGATATTCACATGATGCCGACCATCCAGAACGGCACACCCGCACAGTGGTATGACCTCATGGGGCGTCAGCATAGTGCTCCCACCAAAGGACTGTATATCATGAAGAAAGGACAGGAGACCAAAAAGGTTGTGCTACCCTAACGTCTAAAGATGCTTTTGGAAGAACTCGAGCACGCGCTCCTGGGCTTTGACAGGACAACTATGGGGGATATCCCATAGCTCCGTTTCCAGTTTGTCATCGGCACCCTGACTCTGCCAGGTGGCATGCATGGTATCGAAGGCTTTCTGCACACCTGCCACAGGAAACAGCTTATCCTGAGAACCATTGATGAAGAGCATGGCCTTCGGACAAGCGATACTCGCCACATGAGGATAGTCGAGCCAACGGCGTAAACCTGGGAAACAGTTGGCAAAACCGCCATTCTCAGTACGATTGTATTTGAATGACATCTGTTCATCGGTCGTGACCATCCAACAGATGGAGGCACTGGCCTTGATCCGGTCGGAGAGCGCTGCGAGCATCCAGGCACGATAGGCGCCCATCGACCAACCTGTACAACCGATCCGCGAGGCATCCACCTCTGGCATCGTAGCGAGATATTCCGTCCCGGCGATATCATCGTAGGTCATATAGGCCGAGAGATCGATACCATACATCATCATATTGCCTGCAATCATATCATAACGGTCACGGCGAGGGCCTTCCTTCTGGCCACGTTCTCCCCACATCGGGGCATCAGCAGCAAACACCACATATCCGTTCTTAGCCAGATAATCACCGAAGAACTGATTTCCATAGCCCGTCAGCCATTCCTCGGCATCCTTGATGACTGTCGAATCCTCGCAGGCTAACGGACGGATCACCTTCTCCTTGCCGATAAAGAGATGGGCACCATGGTCGTGCAACAGGTTGACAGCAGGAAACGGTCCTTTGCCGTCAGGGATGAGCACATAGGCAGGTACCGTATAGTAACGGCTCAGACGGATTTCGATCTTACGAGCCTTATAGCCGTCGCGTTGTTCCTCGAAAAGCACTTTTGCCTCATAGCCCTTTGCTGGTGGTGGCGGTGGGGTAAGCATGCAGTCAAACACCTTCTGACGCGCCACTTTCCGCCACGCATCGAAGTCCTTGACATCACTATTTCCCCAGGCTAAAGGATAGTTCAGATCGGCAATCAGCGAGTCGGCATAGACAGGCAGGTTACGCATGAACTCATATTTGTCACGCTGTTGTGCACCAGCAACCGTGCTGCAGAACAGCATTAACACCAAGATCAGTAAAGCCATCTTGTCATTTGGTTATTCTTCTTGTCCTAACTTCATCGTGTAACAAACCACGTCATTCTTTGCAGCAAACTCTTCCAGTAACTTGTGTCGGTGTTCATCCAGTCTTTGAATGGCTTCTTCCTTCAGATTATGATACTTCTTCTCACGAACACTTTCGAGCAACGCTTGATTCGTTTCAAACTTGATGATCGTGCCGAGTCCGACAAGGCCGAGCATATCCTGTATCTCCTTAGGACAATTCACAAATACGACTTCAGGTTTGCTCCCCATTTCCTTACAGGCGGAGACAACGTGAGAAACGCCCTCACCCTTAAGGTACATCAACTCCGTAGCATCGAATATGATCTTCTTGATCCCCTGCCCCTTGTAGCTGATCAACTCCTCCGACAAAAGGGTGAAGTAATTCGCTGGGCGTTCCTTACTGAGCACAACTGTTATAGTAGAGCCGTTTCTTTCTGTCAACATCACTTTCCTGTTTTTTATTTATTCTTGTGAATAAAGACACCATGAAGGTTCTTATCTTCCTCATATCCAAGGTAAATCACCTCACTAACCAGCAACTTCAGATCCAGCAGCATCTGTTTATAACGTCCAGTTTCCGACGTCTCGGTCGAGTATTGCTCCTCTGCACTGACAAGGTAGCCCCTGACCACCATGCCATCCTCATAATCTCTAAGACGCTCATTAGGGCCATAGGTGGCATTGAACAGGAACGAGAAACAGCTCACATTATTCGATGCCAATTCCATCAGGAATATCATCGCATGGCGCGGATCATTCACACGGACCCTGAATGAGAGGATCACCGATTCCATGGCACCAAATACCCGGCCTTTCTCATTGCGCTTCAGCGAACACTGGTAATCGAAATTCTGCACAACGAGACAATTCTCCTTCAGCACACGTTTGGCACCATCCAGCACATTGTCAAGCGTTACAACAGCTTTCAGTTCTTTGGAATTAAATGGCAGCATGGTCTATACACATTTGAATTTTACATGTTCTAATTGCACACTTTCAGATACCATCGACAACTTCAACAGTCTGCGACGAGAACTGTCTATATCGTATTTCTCTGACATAGAGAAGAGCTTGGCACCTTCAAAATAGAGTACCTGCACCTTCGCATCATTATCATTCACCTCATCAGTGAGGCCGATGACGATACGCCCATCTATGGAGTCGCCATGCAGGAACCAGGAAAACATCTCCAGGTCTTTCCTGCCAGGCACCACAATAACCAATTCCATACGTTCGCAACGTGCCATACCCGTCGGAAGCACGTTATACGAACGATTGAAGACAATGCGGAAGTCAGAAAGCAAATATTGCTTCTGATAACGTTTGATTCCGTTGTCACCTATTTCTAAAACTGCTGATAAAGCCATAACCGAACAATAATTGTTTACTCATTCCACAACTCCGGACCCTATGAATCAAAAAGATGTTCTTCTTGCCATTTACTAAAGGCAGCCTCGATCTCCTGCAACTTGTTATTGTAGATCTGCTCACACTGCTCATCAGTCTTCGTCTTGATCTTCTCCACGAGGCCATCCAACTTATCCTGATCGTCCTTCGTCTCAAGAAGTTTCTCTTTGTCAAACTTCAGTTTGGAAGCATTGTAAATGGCCTCAATCTTTGCTTTACATTCATCATAGCACAGCTTCAAGCCTTCTGTCAACACGTCGTAGCGAGTGTCATTGACCTCTGGCATCGTCAACAGGATATAAGGAAGGTTTCTCACTTTCCTGGCATCTTCCGTACTTTCTGAGATCATGACGCTTGCCATATCCACATCATCGATCTGCAACTCTTCTATATCCTGCTTGAACTCCGGATGCGCCCTTTTAATAGCCAATGCCACCTGTGGCAGATCCTCCTCGAAAAGCGGTATGATCTTGAAGGTGTATTTGTCGTCGCCCTTGCCTATAGCCGCACATTCTTCTATATTCTTGTTCTGTCCGTCAATGTTCACTTGTATAGACAGTAGCGATGCCGGTTCTGCCTTAATACAGAGGTTTTGCAGCCGATAGGAGAAGATAATACACTGATTGCTTAGCTTCTCGCTCAAGTTACTGAATTCCGTGATGATTACTCGTCTCATACTTTGATCTTTTTACTTTGTATCCTTTACTCCGTCTCTGCCGATGTATCATCTGCAGGCGCATCCTCTAACGTCAGCTTGGCACTCAGGCTGCCACCGCCGCCACCGCCGCCGGCAGACGCACCGTCTTTGATGTTCGGCGACTTGAAGGATGACTTAGCCTCCACATGGTCAATGGTGGCTTTCGGTGCCTTGAGTTCATCCTTGATTTCCGTCTTGGCTTCAATCGTGGTGTCGCCATAGATCTGCGTCTTATCACCACCTAATGAGGTTTTGCCGCCGTCAAGCTGCACCACGGCCTTAGCCTCACCCTGCTGCGCCTCGAAGGTATTGTCGGCAAAGACACCGATCTCCTCGGATACCACCTGCACTTTCTTACTCTTCACATCCTTCGACTTCGCGCCCGCGTACATCTTTTCTGATAAGAGCACCATCGTACTACCTGCAGCAAGTGCAGAGTCAGCCAGGCTATCCTTATCCACATCCATCGACTTGATGGTGACGGCCTTGGCGTTGGCAGTGAAGCTGCCCGTAGCCTTACCCTCGGCATCGGCAGAGAGGAAGTTGGTCTTCTCCGCACGTACTGAAACCGTACTGTCGGCAGTCTGAGCCTTCATCTTCAGCTCGCCGTCGGAAACCTCGTAGTCGAGACAATCCACCGTCAGGTTCTTGGTCTTGAAGATCACATCACCCTCAGCCGTATATTCACCTGAGGTCAGATTGCCGTCGGTATCGTACGTCAGATCCTTCGGATTACTGGTTGATACCTCCACCGTCTTGGCTCTCAGCTGTATGCTGCCGTCTGCCGTCAGTTCCTTCTCGATAGTCAGGGAATTGTCGTCAAGCTTATAGTCTACGGCCTCAAATGTGATATTCTTCGAGTCGATATAGACTTGTCCGACAGTCGGGAATTCCTTACCATCGTCAGATACATTCCGGGTGACCAGTGAGATATTCTCTGCCCCCACTCCGAAGCTGCTGCCTTCCACCAGCTTACCTGTATCGTCCATCATACTGATACCCATCTTGGGTGTTCTGACGATGATACCTGCCTCGTCGTTGGTATGCAGGTTGCCTTCACCGTCAATGTTCGCGATACTGATACTCTCGGCATTCAGGGTCAACTTCGCGCCAGTGGTATTGTTCTTGAAGTCATCACCCGTGGTGATGGCGTCTTTCTGCGTTTCAAGTGCTGTCTTCTGTCGGTTCACTTCTGCCAGTTCCGACACAAGGCCCAGGTAGGTTTTGACAGCATCATAGATGGCAGGCTGGATAGCTTCTATCTGGTCATGCGTATTCATGACGTCTTTTACATTGGAGCGCAACTTGAAGTCTTCACTCTGGTTATTCTCGTCCTCATTGTCGAACAGGGTTGACAACTGATCGAAGAGGTTGTCAACCGTCTTTTTCTGGGCCTTCATCTGGGTTTTCAGGTCAGAGCTCATATCGCCTAAGGCAGAGACTTTGTTCTCTATATCTTCTTTCCGTTTGTCGGCAGATACGGCAGCCTCGATATTCAGGTTAGTGTCGGCATGGATCGTCACACCGCCACGCCCTGCCATACCAGGATCCTGTGAGAACACCTCAGTGGTATCACTACTGTGGAGCACGATATCGCAAGCCTGCGATACGATTCGCGAGGTGTTGCAAACCACGTTCTCCCTGCCGTCGATACCGGGATCGACAGCCACCTGGCGGATGATTGGTGCACGGTTGACAATGCTTCCTGTCGAACCCACGCCCTCGATATCCACTTCACTGCCACGGATGATCACCTTACCTACACCGCCACCCTGAAGGGTTCCAGTCCTGTCCACATTGCCGATAACAATCTCAGGTGCAGAAATGACAATGCGGTTGCCGTCACGATAGAGCAGGCCACCACCAAAGCTGTTGAACAGTCCTTCCTTCATTTGCTGCACTTCTGCCTTCTGTTTCTGGATTTCAGCCAGATCCTTATCGACACACTTCTGAAACTCGTCCAGCAAATCTTTCCAATCATCAAATATATATCCCATGATGTCAGCCTGTTTTATTTAATGCCATTCAATTTTGTTCTCAGATCTGCCATGAAGGTAGTCAGTATTCTCTTATCCCAAGCATGGATATCATCAGAAGACTCACTAATAGACTTAGAGCTTGTTCCAAGGGTTTCGATCTTATCTATCTCCTTGCCTCTAAGCTCATAGGTTTCACCTTGATAACCGAAAAGGACACCACCCTTCTTGCCATCGCTCCAAGAGAAATTCTCGGCGAATCCCTTGATATCATCAATTGAGAACGCTCCTGAGACCGCATCCTTGACACTACTCGTCACTGCTCCCACTAACGACGAGCTCTCCGACGATTTGATAGCAGGCAGAGCGCTCAGACTTTCCACATATTTCTCCCAATAAGCGTCATTTAAAAGACTGCTTGCACCATCACGCGAAGTATCACTGAAATCGGGTTCTGGAACTTTTACCTTGTTATTATTATCTGTACCATCTATCTCACGGCGCATGTCGTCCTTAAAGCCAAGCGACTCCAACAACTTCACCACCACCAAACGTGACGTATATTTTTTCCAATCTTCACCAAGATTAATATCGGCGTTAGTAAGATTCTTCAGGTTTTCATCTACAGTAAAAGCGAAATCACTACAATTATCATTCTTCAGTGCATTATCCAGATCCGTTATGAAATCATCCGGCAAAGGCAGATAATACCCAATTCTGTCGGTGAACTGTTTACTCAGATCATCTTTCGACATATCATAGGAGGATAAATTGCGGATGGCCGTTCTCATATCATTTGCTATTTTCACAAGAGCACTACGACATTTTTTCCGTTGTGCAATAACAAATTTATAATTTGCATCATCATCTCCGTAAACAGCATTCCGTTGTAAGCAATCCTGATTAACGACTGTATCACCATCAACTTTCACATTTTCCTTAAATTCCAATTTTGCTTCAGTCCAATCAGAGGTATCGGTCGTATCCCATAAGCTATCTTTCAGAGTATCATAGTTTTTGCAGACATCTTGGTCGTCATTGGCATATTTCTTCAATTCTGTGATGGCGTCGTCGAACGATTTCTTCATATCCACCAGTTCGCCATATTTCTTCTTATAATCATCCTGCCAAGCTGTAACAACACCAGGTATCTTATCAATGATGGTGATAAGACTTCTCAACTTGGCGATATCAAACACACTGGAACCAGGAACTTTCTTAGTGATCGCACTAAGTAATGTACTCTTGAGTTCCCAGTCTGAAACAGTCTTTTTAATCTTACTATAGGCCGCTACAGGATATTCACACTCATTGGTGCCTGTCTCGATCTTCATGTATCGGTTCGACTTCAGTGTCATACATCCCTCATGAGGACGGAAAATTACTTCAAGGGCGCTCCTGATGAATGTCAGGTCAACAAGTTGCACTTTCTCTCCGATCTTCTCAATGAGTTTGCAGCAGACGTCCGACAGGATACTTGATCCAGAAATCTTCTCACCCTGTGTACAGATGTAATTGTAACCCACGTTTTTGCCGGAGATGAGTTTCAGGTTGTTACCTGCCTCGATCTCCACATTCTTACCCTTGATTTTCACATCACCGTTAGGCGCAGAGATGGTAATGCCCGTAAAGGCATTGACCTTCACTTCACCCCAAGGTGAGTCGATCTTCACTTCACGCTCTTCAGTAGAACCCGAGATATTATACAAGCCTAAGCGGTCAGTAATCTTGAATCCTCCGGCATACGCGAGATTCTTATCACTATCACTCCAGCTCCAGTAATCGACGGCAGGACTGAAAGCGGATATCATATCGACAGCCGGGGAAACCAGTCCTGTGACGAATTTCTGCACACCGCCAGCATGATCCCACATCTGGAACTTACGTTTACCTGGTGTTTCCAGATCCACGTCCTTCAGTTCCACAAACGTGTCGGCCTCCTGTATGTTTCCGAGCACATAAGGCCGCTCGATGTTACCATTGACGAAGCCCACCAGCACCTTTGTACCATTCAGGTGTCTGCCACCTCGTGGACTGCCGTGACTGCCTGCGGCGTAGAGTATCCAGGGAGAGTATGCGCTGGTGTCGTCAGCAACGTCCCCCTGCCAGTCATACACCACTCTGACACGATTGGCTTTCAGCGGATCATCCATATCCACGATGGTAGCCACCTGAGGCCCCGACAATCTGACATGACCGGTCGGCAAAGTGACGGGATAGAATTTATTCTCGGTTTCGGTGCTACTGTCGCTGCTGGTGCTGTTGTCGCTGCTGGTGCTGTTGTCGCTATTGGTGCTATCGTCGCTTTTGTCGCTTTTGTCGCTTTTTGCTTTGCTAATCTTGGCTGTGGCCACAACCTCGAATATCATCGTTTGACCTGGTGAAACGACAATTTTAGTGTTATCCTTGATTCTGAATTCTTTGGGGGCTTTGGCTATGACCTCCACGACGATGAAGTCTTCTTTGTTCACTTCGACCACATCACCCAACTTCAGCTTTGGCCAATAGGTATCATACTTGATTCGGATGGCATTCTTTCCTGCAGCAGCCTCATACCCAAGAATCTCACTATAGTAGGTGGTATCTTTGTGGTATTTCGAGTCATACTCAGTATAGAGATTTACTTCCGTATCTTTTTTACCATACTGATCGTCTTCGCTTTGTCCATTGAAGTATAAATCATTGAAATCTTTGTTATCGCTGTTGACGTATGATATATCAGCACAGAGATCCCATAGGTCGTCAGCAAGCAGACCGATAGCCCATGTTGTCACATTTTCTTCGTTTTGGAAGAAACGTGAGGCCACAGAGAAGCCATAGATGTCACCCTGTCCGTTCCACATGCCGATCTTTCCATGCACCTTATACGGATTCTTCTTGATCGGTGTGTTGCCCACATTCACGTCGTAAGCAGCTGCATAATCGTATGAGCCAGCGGAAGGGAGCTCAAGATTCACATTCTTTTCAAGGTCGAAGTAATAGAGAGCGTTGAAGTTGGATTGATCCAACTTATTGGAAGACGAATCGTCATATCCAATCATCAGTGTACCATCCTCCCAGTAGAGGAATTCACCCCACCGGTTGGTGGTACGCTTCAACAGGTCATAGAATGATTCGTTATACTGAACCAGATAAGGGAACTTGTGTTCCTTCATCACTTTATTTCCATCGCTGTCTTTTTGATCGGTATCAATTTGCAACACCTGCATGCCGCTCTTAAAGCTCAAGGATTTATCCTTGTTGTAAGGCACCTTATAGCTTGCCAAAACCGATGTCAGAATACTACTCAGAGTCTTTCCCACGTAAGTATTACATCCCTTATTCAGGGTCAGCAACTTATCCAGACTGTAGATGGTCAGATAGACAAACATCCACCCTGATTGATAATGAACACGCACATCGTGTACATAGTAGTCGTTGCCGATAGTATCTTCCGTAGTCCACAAGGGTTTGCCCGAACTGTCTGTACCACTTGTTCCCACTTCAAGGATAGCATTCTTGAGTTTGAACGTATTCTCAATATCCGTTCTACTGGGCGCTACCCAAGTGCCACTCATTTCAAAGTCAAGTTGAGCCTTGACCTCAGTGGGCTGATACATTTTCTTCAGGAAACTCAGGTCAACCAGACAAACATTATAAGTGTTGTTACCGTATGTAACGGTAGTGGTTCCGCTTTCCGTTGTCACGGCGATATCGCCGACTGTGAGTCGTAATTCTGCCATTGGTTCTGTATTTAATGCCTATTTTGTGCCACCGCCAAGGGCGATGTAAAGAGAGATGATGGCCTGGGCACCGCTGTACATGTTGGTAGCCTCATTCAGCTGAGCGCTGAGAAGCGACTCCTGAGCGGTGAGCACTTCAAGATATTGGGCCTTGCCATTGTCCATCAACTCGTGGGTGCCGATATAGGCCTCGTGAAGCACCTCCACCTGACGGTGATAGTATTCGTGATTCTGACGGGCGGCATGACAGTCGGCTATCGCCTCGTTCACTTCGTTACCGGCATCGATGACGGTCTGCACATACTTCTTCTTCAGGTTCTCCTCCGTCAGCTTGCTTATCTTGTAGTTGGCATTGATTTCGCCATGGGCGAAGATAGGCTGAGAGAGTTGGCCCACGACACTCCACAGGAATTTAGCGGGATTCACGAAACCGCCATTGTTGGACCAGCCTAACTCGCCTGTCAGTTTGATGCTGGGGAAGAAGGCGGCACGGGCGGCCTGCACGTTATAGAAGGCTTCTTCGATATAGTAGTTGGCTAAACGGATGTCGGGACGACGCTCGAGCATCATCGCGGGCACACCGATTTTCATGAAACGATCCTCAAACAAACGTTTGTCTGCTGCGGCTGAGTGGTACTTGTCTTCTGGATACCATTTCGAGCGCTCGATATGCTGCGGTGTGATGCAGAGCAGGGTGCAGAGCTCGTTCTCGGTAGAACGAATGGCGCGCTTGATAGCGACAATCTGCAACTTCACGTCGAGGCAGGATGCCTCCTGCTGGTTCACAGCCGTTGAGTAGGCCTGGCCGTTCTCATAGAGGGCCTGTTGCGTATCCAAAGAGGCTTTCCACAGACTATCGGTCTGGATGAGAATGTCCAGCTCGCGGTCGAGCAACTGGAGACAGAAATACTGCTGCGCTACGTTGCTGATGAGGTTGGAACGAGTAGATTCCTCTGTCATCTGAGCCTGCAACAGGGCGGCCTGGGCAGCGCGCTTCTTATTTCTCATGGAACCGAACACGTCGATATCCCAAGAGATATCCAATGGCAGAGTGTAGCTCTTTGTGGCTTTGGCACCATCGAAACTGGAGAGGCTGCCCTGCGGTGAGAAGTAGAGCGAAGGCAGGAAGGCCAGTTTCTTGGTTCTCAGCGAGATCTGACTCTTCTCAATGTTGATGCGGGCAGAGTTCAGGTCGGTGTTGTTGGCCAATGCCTGTTCGATGAGCTGCTGGAGTTGGGAGTCTGTGAAAAACTCGCGCCACGACATATCGGCAATGGAAGTTTCGCTGGTAGCCGACGTGATGTCTTGTGTGGTGCCGAATGGATCGGCAGGCTCCTGCACCGTCTTCTCATATTTATTATAAAGGCCGCAGCCCGTGAGCATCATACTCACGGCTGCAGCAACAATGATGTTACTTAGTCTTTTCATCTTTTTTACCTTTTTATTCTTTTACCACTTCTACTGCTTCTACGACTTCCACATCCTTACCCTGATAACGCTCGTGGAGTTTCTGGAAGATAATGAAGAAGGCCGGTACGACGAAGAGCAGGGCTATGGTACCAACAACCATACCTCCGATCACACAGAGGGCAAGGGCACGGTTACCATTAGCACCGGCACCGCCTTCAATGGCAAGCGGAATCATACCGACTACCATACAGATAACGGTCATCAGAATCGGGCGCAGACGTTCCTGGCAGGCGGCAAAGGCTGCTTCAACGATGCCCATGCCATGTTTGCGGTGCTCGGAGGCCACCTCGGTAATCAGGATGGCGGTCTTTGCCAACAGTCCGATCAGCATGACCACACCCGTCTGTACATAGACATTGTTCTCCATACCTGGGAAGCCAATGCTGGCGAAAAGCCAGATGACGGCGAAGGCACCCATCAGACCGAATGGGATACTGAACAGCACGGCCCAAGGCGTGAACCATGAGTTGTACAAGGATGCCATAATCAGGTAGATGAGGACGATACAGATGCAGTAGATGAGCGTAGTGGTATTCGAACCAGCTGCCTCAGCGGTCTCACGCGACATACTGCTGTACTCGTAGGTCGCTGTAGTAGGCATCGTCTCCCTGAATACCTCTTTAATGACTTCCTGAACCTGACCCTCACTGTAGCCGCTGGCAGGAGCTACCTGACACTCAATACTTGAGAACAGGTTGAAGTGCTGATTATTAGACGGACCGACAATCTCCTTCAGTGAAATAAACTCTGAGAGGGGTGCCATCTTTCCGCTGCTCGTCTTCACAAAGATATTGTTGAGCGATGTGGGGTCGAGGCGATACTCCGGTGCTGCGGCAATCCACAACTGATACACCTTACCGAACTGGTTGTAGTTGGCAATATACGAACCGCTGCAGTACGAGCCGAGCGTGCTCAGCACTTCCTTGGCTGATATGCCAGAGCGGCTGCACTGGGTGGGATCCACTTCAACACGATATTTCGGGAATTTTTCCGAGTAGGTGGACATAGCCATACTCACTTCCTTACGTTCCATCAACTTAGCCAGGAAGTTGTCGGTTTTCTTAGAGAATTCCGACAGGTCGCCGTCGGTGGGATCCTCTACGACGAGGTTCACATTACTACTCGTACCATAGCCCGGAATCTGGGGCATCTGGAACGGAATGACCGTAGCATTCTTGATGTCCGCACACGCCATATAGAAACGATACATGACCGCATCGACGCAGTGTTCTATACCCTCACGTTCTTCCCAGTTCTTCAGGCGGACAACCATGAAGCCATAGCTGGAGCCCTGACCAGAGATCAGACCGTAGCCACTCACCATAGCATAACTCTCCAGTTCAGGAATAGCCTTCACCTTCTCTTCCACCTGCTTCAGCAGGTCATAGGTCTGCTGCAGTGTGTAGCCTTCCGGTGCGTCCACCTCAACCAGGAAACAGCCCTGGTCTTCCTGCGGCACGAGGCCTGACGGCAGTTTCACCATGAAGAAGACGAGCAGCACAGCAGCAATGGTCATCAGCACCCAAGACACACCAGGACGCTTGATGAACTTCTTCACGGCCTTGCTGTATTTGTCGAAGAGGGCATTATAGCTGGCATCGTAGGCTTTCTTCGTGTAATATAGTAGCGACTTGCCGCCTTCCTTCTTGTCTTCCGAAACCTTCAGCATGATGGCACAGAGGGCAGGACAGGTGGTCAGCGCCTGCAGACACGACAGACCTACGGCCGAGGCGATGGTGATACCGAACTGCGTAAAGAACGTACCCGACGTACCTGAAATAAAGGTTACAGGGATGAACACCGCCATGAAGACGAGCGTACACGAGAATACCGCCATCGACACTTCACCGACAGCCTGGCGCGTCGCCTCCTTGGCATCAGTCACACCGCTTTCCATCTTCGCCATCACGGCCTCGACCACCACAATGGCATCATCCACCACCGTACCGATGGCGAGCACCAATGCGAACAGCGTCAGCAGGTTCAGTGAGAAGCCTGCCAAGGTGACAATCATAAACGTACCCATCAACGACACGACCACCGAGATCGACGGGATGATGGTTGCTTTGAGGTTCTGCAGGAAGAAGAACACCACCAAGATCACCAGGATGATGGCGATGATCAGCGTCTCCACCACATTATGGATGGCCGCAAAGAGGAAGTCGTCGGCGTTCATCAAGGTAGCGAACTCCAGTCCGTCAGGCATGGTGGCCTTCATCTCCTCGCACATCTGGTCGATGCGCTCGTTCACCTCCGTAGCATTGGAACCCGGCGACTGGAAAATCATCATGAAGGTACCTGGCTGACCGTTGATGTTTGAGATATAACTGTAGGTCTTGGCACCAATCTCAATCTCAGCAACGTCTTTCAGGTGCAGCACGTGACCGCCGTCGGTGGTCTTGATGACGATTTCATTGAACTCTTCAATCTCTTTCAGCGTGCCCTTATACTCCATCGAGTACTGGTATTTGTTATCTGATTGCTCACCGAAGTTTCCTAAAGAGGTCACGAAGCTCTGGTTGTTGATGGCTGTGCTGATATCGTCGGGCGTCAGACCGTACTGCGCCAACACATCGGGTTTCATCCAGACACGCAGGGCGTAGGTATTACCTAATGACGTCACGGAACCCACACCAAAGATACGCTGCATACGCGGCTTGATGTTGATATCGACGTAGTTAGATACGAAGTCGTCGGTATATTTGCCGTTTGTACATTGAATACCGATGATGCGCAGAATGCTGCTCTGGCGCTTCTCCGTCTCAATACCCATATTTGTCACGGCAGAAGGCAACTGTGACTGCGCCTTCGACACGCGGTTCTGCACGTTCACCGTCGCGATGTCAGGGTCAACGCCCTGCTTGAAATACACGTCGATGGTCGCGGTACCCGTTGAGGTGGCCTTCGACACCATATAGTCCATACCGTCCACACCGTTGATACTCTCCTCCAAGGGTGAGATCACCGACTGAATGATGGTTTTGGGGTCAGCACCCATATAGTAGGCCGTAACCTCCACTTGCGGAGGTGCGATGTTCGGATATTGCTCGATGGGCAGGGTGTTCATCGAAATGAAGCCCACCAGCGCCAACACGATACTGACGGCACACGCCATCACGTACCTATTTATAAATATATTGTTCTTCATAACTTACTTCTCTGCTTTTGGTGCTTCGGGAAAGAGGACCTTCTGTCCTTCATGTAAGTTGTTGGCGCCTATGGTCACAATCCGGTCACCTACGTTCAGACCAGTCAACGCAATATAGTGCTCGCCATCAAAGATGTCCTGTGTCGTCACCTCAACACTCGTTACGGTGCTGTCGGGCTGCACCTTATACACCTGCTGCTTGTCCTGCAACTTGACGACAGCCTCCTGCGGAATCACCATGACGGCTTTTTCCTTCAAAGGAATCACAATATTACCCTGCATACCTGAGTAAAGCTGGCCCTTGGGGTTGGGGAACGTAACCTTCAGCGAGATGGTACCTGTAGAAGCATTCACCACACCCGTGGCTCTTGTGATCTTGCCCTTCTGATCATACTCCGTACCGTTCTTCATGATAAAACCGATTTCCGGCGACATCTTTGCGAGATAACTGGGATCCGTGTTGAAGCCTTCGGAGAGCATCATCGACAGGATCGTCTCCGGCAGAGAGAATTCGGCATCCATATTCGCATTGCCGCTCACAGTGGTCAGGTAAATAGAAGGAGACACCTGATCGCCTGTACGCACGGGGATCTCACCGATACTGCCTGATACGGGGGCGGTGATGGTGCAGTAGCCGAGGTTCACCTTCGCACGGTTCACCTGTGCCCTGTACTGAGCCACCGATGCCTTGGCCTGGTTGTAGGAGTTCTCGGCTGTTTCGAAGGTATATTTGCTCACAATCTTCTTATCATACAGGTTCTTGTTGGATTCGTACTCCAGCTTCGCACTTGACTCCTGGGCAATGGCTGCCTGAAGGTTGGCCTGTGCAGACTCCAACTCCAACTGTGCGTCGCGCTGGTCGATGATGAAGAGCACCTGTCCCTTCTTCACCTGGTCACCCTCAACGACGCAGATCTTCATCAGCTGTCCACTCACCTGTGGTGTGATGGTCACATCCGTCTCGCCCTTGAGCTTTGCACTGAATTTCATGGGAACTGTAATGTCCTCTTTCTTAATGGTTACCGTCTCATATGACGTTTGCTCCACTTGGGGCATACCTCCGCCACACGAAATCAGTCCGACTGTCGTGCCGAGCACCAATGCCCACAATAATACATTCTTTTTCATTTTTAAACTGTTTTATTTTAATATTGAATAAACTATTTGGGGGGCAAATTTACGGTTTTTTTAGGAAAATAAATCATTTTTGCCCATTTTTTTATATTAATATGTATCATCACTCCGGCAGGTCCAGCCACTTCGTGTAGCAGAAGTCCTGGCGATGTGGCAGGTTCTTGTTCTTCGGATACATACGGACGGCACTCCTGTACTCACCGAACTCCTTGGGCTCCATCGCGGCCTCGAAGGTATAGTTGTTGCCCTCGTGCCCCGTCATCTTCAGCGGCTGAACGAAGGCCACCCGATCCTCACCGTTCTTGTCGGTGAAGATGTTCACCACTTCCAGACCGATGGCATCGTCAAGTCCCTGCTCGTTGATGACATACTTTAAATGATACTTCTGACCGGTCATGCCGCCCGTCGTCGGGAAATCCCACTCAGCAGATACCACACTGATGTTGTCCCAGCGCTCAGCCACCATCTCCTTCCAGATGGCAATATCCTTCGCCAGGCGGTAATCGTTCTTCGAGAGTTCCTTGAAGCGCTTGGCCTCCTTCTCATAGAACTTGGAATAGTAGTCGTCGAGCTGACGCTTCATCGTGTAGTGCGGTGCTATCTGGGCAATAGAGTTCTTGATTACCTTACACCAGCCTTTCGAGACGCCCTTCTTGTCCTTTTTGAAATAGAGCGGAATGATCTCGTCCTCCAACAGATGATAGATGGTGGAGGCATCGAGTCGGTCCTGGTAGCCCTGATCCTGGTAGGTACGCTTCTCGGTGAGTGCCCATCCGGCGCCCTCACGATAGCCCTCCAGCCACCAGCCGTCCTTCACACTGAGGTTCACTACACCATTCATCTCGGCCTTCTCGCCAGAGGTGCCTGAAGCCTCCATCGGACGTGTCGGGGTGTTCATCCAGATATCCACACCCGAAACGAGTCTGCGAGCCAGCAGGAAGTCGTAGTCCTCAATGAAAATCACCTTGCCCTGGAACTCATCACGCTGCGAGATATCAAAGATCTGCTTGATGAGTCCTTGTCCGGCACCATCGGCAGGATGGGCCTTGCCGGCGAAGAGGAACACCACTGGACGCTCCGGGTTGTTCACGATCCTCGACAGACGTTCGAGATCGGTAAACAGCAGGTGGGCACGCTTATAGGTAGCAAAGCGACGGCAGAAGCCGATGATCAGCGCATTGGGGTTAAAGCGTTCCGCCAGCTTGGTGATACGACGGGGATCGTTCTGGCTCTTCAGCCATGTAGCTTGAAGCTGCTTTTCAATATAGAAGAGCAGATTCCGCTTCATGACCGTACGGGTCTCCCAGAGTTTCTCGTCGGGACAGTCATAGATGCCCTTCCACTTCTCCGCATTCGACTGGTCTGTCATATAAGCAGGATCCAGATATTTCTTGTAGATATTCTCTAACCATCCTGTGGCTACCCAGGTGGGGAAGTGTACACCGTTGGTCACATAGCCCACATGGTTCTCCTCCGGGAAGTAGCCCGACCAGATCGGTGCGAACATCTTCTGCGATACCCAGCCGTGCAGCATCGACACGCCATTGACCTCCTGACAGGTGTTGCAGGCGAAAGTTGACATGCAGAACTTCTCACCATGGTCGTCGGGATGGGTACGACCCATGCCGATAAACTCGTCCCAGGTGATACCCAGCTTGGCAGGATAGCCGCCCATGTACTTGCCGAAGAGACCCTCGTCGAAATAATCGTGACCGGCAGGCACCGGTGTATGAACGGTATAGAGGCTGCTGGCACGCACCAGCTCCATGGCCTGGTTGAAATTCAGACCGTCCTCCTCGATATAGTCGCACAGACGCTGCAGATTACAGAGCGCTGCGTGACCCTCGTTGCAGTGATAGATATCCTTCTTGATGCCGAGCTTCTTCAGCAGCAACATACCACCGATACCCAGCAGGATCTCCTGCTTCAGACGGTTCTCCCAGTCGCCGCCATAGAGGGAATGGGTGATGCGCTTGTCGAACTCAGAGTTCAGCTCGTTGTCGGTATCGAGCAGATAGAGTTTCACACGACCCACGTTCACACGCCAAACATAAGCGTGAACATAATAGTCGAGATAGGGCACGTCGATCACCAGCGGATTGCCTTCCTCGTCGAGCTGACGCTCCACGGGCAGGCTGCCGAAGTTCTGGGCTTCGTAATTGGCCACCTGCTGACCGTCCATCGTCAGGCTCTGGGTGAAATAGCCGTAGCGATACAGGAAACCCACGGCACACATATCGACGTTAGAGTCGGAAGCCTCCTTCACATAGTCACCGGCCAGCATACCCAGACCGCCAGAATAGATCTTCAGGGCTGAGTGGATACCATACTCCATACAGAAGTAGGCCACGGAGGGACGGCTGGCATCGGGCTTCACGTCCATATACTTACGGAACTTTGCATACACATCCTTGATGCGCTTCATCAGTGCCTTGTCGTTCATGATGGCCTCCTTGCGCTCGTACGTCAGGCGCTCCAACTGCATCACGGGGTTATGTCTAAACTCATGATAGAGATCGACGTCGATGTCGCGGAACAGGTCACGGGCTTCGTGGTTCCATACCCACCACATGTTGTGAGCCATCTCATCCAAACACTTCAGTTCTGCAGGCAGCGTAGCCTTGACGGTCAAGATCTTCCACTGCGGTTCATTTACGTAGTCTGCTTTAATCTTCATAATCTTATAGTTTTAGTTTAATTCATTTTTATTATTTCTTGATAACGACGTAACCCTCGTAGTCGATTTCGTCGCGCTTATCGGGATCAACGTGGATTTTGGTATCACCCGTATTCTCGATGGTGATGGTGAACTTATAATCAACACCGAGATCACTGGCCGAGAACGAGATGACTGCACGCTCATTATTCGGATCGATGGCGAATAGATAGTTCCTCATCTCAGACTTGATCTCGATCTTCGAAGTCATGCGCACCTCACCGGGGGTCTTCATGTGTGGAATATCGTCAAGACCGACATAGGGCAGGTAACATTCCACGGTGGTGCTGTCCAACTTGATGAACGGCCCGGAGAGGGAGCGGCGGGTACCACGCATCGGGGTCACCGAATTGACGTTAATCTTGAACTTCTGACTGGCCACTGCCGTCTTTACGCCCTCCTTGATGGCTGCATCACGGGCGGCTTTCTGTTCTGGAGTAAGTGTGGCGCACGCTGCCACCAGCAGTGCCGCCATCAACATCATAAAAACTTTCTTCATATTCTTTCTTTATTATTTAGCTGTATTGATAACATGGTTAGGTCATAGACAGCTGCAAAGATACGAATTAATTCTTTATTTCCAAGTTTATTTTGCCATTTTTTAACAGAGAAGTTTGGTGGAATGGATTTTTATTGTTATATTTGCGGCCATAAATACGACTTAAAAACAATTAATAATGAAAAAGGTATTATTATGGGCCTTTGCCGCTGCCCTGATCTGCAGCACAACAGTTTTCACATCGTGTTCGACCGATGACAACCCCGTAAAACCAACGGACAACCTCGCTGAGAAGCTTATCGGCAAGTGGATGTTGGCCGCAATTAACGGACAACTTGTGTCAACAGATGGAAAGGCCGTTTATACCCTCACCTCCCCCACTAAAGCCTATATCAGCGCTTCGATCCATGCACATCCAGTCGTAGGTAGTTATTGGGGCAAACATTTTGAGGCTGATGTTGACATCAAAGGTAACCAGATGACCATTACCTCTAAAATTGATGAGGACATGACGGTTGTGGACGTATTCGACATTACCGACATCAACGAAACTAAGTTCACTGCGAATGTGAAGACAACCGTTCTCATCGACGGAACCGAGAAGATGATGATTGAGCGTGTCGCCAGCTTTGATAAGATAAACCGCGACTACAAAGAGGCCATCCTAGGCCTGTGGGAGTGTAAGGGTCTCAAAGGTGGTGAGACCTACAACGATGCCAACGGTCGTTTGGATTTCTTTGATGATGGCACTTATCAATACTGGCGTAAAAATGACGCTGGTGAGTGGGAAGCTGTGACCACGCGTGAGTATCAGGAATACTTTGTTGACGGTGTTCTCCTCTGCACCCGTTGGAAGGATGTTGACGGAGATGAACAGCGCGAGTGGTGGGAGATCAAGAGCCTGAAGGGTGACAAGATGCAATGGAAAGCCCTGCGTGAGGACGACGACTCCGCCTTCCAGCAAATCATGGATTGGAAAAAAATAGAATTAGAAGAATAAATTAAATAAGGTATGAATAAGCTATTATCATGGGTCTTTGCCGCTGCCCTGACAAGCGGCTTGAATGTGGCAATGGCTTCCTGCTCAAGCAATGACGACAATAGTGCCACCACTAAGCGCGGGCAGTTGCTCGAAGTGTATGACGTGCAAGGCAGCGAGGGTAAGGCCCGCCTCACCGTTGACGGCAAGGTGCTATTCGTCACAGACGTGTATGTCGGCAAGAACGGCCTTGGCAAGACGGGCGAGGGCGACGGTAAGACCCCCGTAGGCATCCTCCATCCGCTGAGTGCCTTTGGCATCAAGCCCAATCCCGGCACAAAGATGCCCTATATCGACGTAAAACCCACCACCTTCGCCTGCGACGAAGACTGTGAGTATTACAATCAGATTGTCGATACCGCTGTGGTACACCACCCGTGTAAGGGCGAGGAGATGTACGCCTACCAGCCGCAGTACAACTATGGCATCGCCACCGACTTCAACAAGGAGTGCATCTATCCCAATGGTAGCGCCATCTTCATCCATGTGAAAGGCTCCAAGCCTTACACCGGCGGCTGCATCTCCTTCGATGAAGACCGCATGATCGAGATTCTGAAGAACTGCGACATGTCATTGGTCATCGACATCAAGGAATAGAATCTAGTAACAAGAATTCCCCGACCAATGGCCGGGGAAATCTTTTCTCACTTCTCACTTTTCACTTCTCACTTCTACACTCGCATGCAGGACGTGGCGCCTAGTGCAGTCAGGATCGCACTCGCAATCGATACAATAATCTGCACAATAAACTTTGTAGTCTCCTTCTTCGTCATAGTAGCTGAAATTTAATGTTTCATGTTTAATCTTTCATGTTAAGCGTTGGGGCCGAAGCCCCAAGCGCTCTAATTCTTGTCGAGATCATCGCCTCCGTCACCGCCTCCGCCGGTGTTTCCACCGTTGTTGCCGCCGCCGGTGTTGCCGCCAGTATTGCCACCGTTGGTGTTACCACTCTCTGAACCGCTGCCTGAGCCGCTGTTGGTGTTTCCACCGTTCTCGTTCTCATTATCCTCGATGTCGCCTGAGTCACCGCTGGTCACGCGCTTCAGCACGTTACCATCCTCATCGAGACAGGTGATCTGGATGCTGGTGTTCTTCAGCTCGTCCTTCACATCCACATTGGGGGTGAAGATGATGCGGCGTACGCTGATCAGGTTAGCCTTCACGTCCTCCAGCTTCTCCACTGCCTTCGAACGCACACCGAAGCGCATGGTTCCCAAGCCTGGCAGGGGGATGGAGTGACCTTCGGTCGCCCAGGTGCGGATCACCTCACCAGCTGCATCCCAGGCAGCCTTGATCACACCAGATGAGATACCTGAGTGGGTAGCTGCCTCCTGGAACACCTTCTTCTCGGTGATGGGCACGTAGAGGTCTGGACGCATCACAAACTTCATACCCGGGTTCTTACCAATTTTCACTTCACGACGCTGTGCAATTACTTTAATAGCCATAATTCAATCTAATTTAGTTTTTGTGTGTTGTTAATAAAATTATTAGTTCTCTCGGTGTCTCTTGAAGAGGGCTTTTACAGCACCATTAAAGGAAAATATTGCTACCATTAATGCGCGCAAATTCTAGATTTAATGCTCGCAATTTTTATCCTTAATGGCCGCCTCTGCAACCTCTTTCATTTGACATTGCAAAGGTACAAAAATTTCAAGTACCTTGCAAATAAATCGCAAAAAAAGACACGCAAAAAAGCACGTTTTGAAAAACAGGTGCTGACTTGTTGACAG
>Ga0265300_10001234_pt1 | contig 24618 bp, 31 predicted proteins | sample AusTroGonzalo_MG_FD_193482 | JGI IMG/M metagenome (GOLD analysis project Ga0265300, IMG submission 193482) | Bovine rumen microbial communities from tropical cattle in Woodstock, Queensland, Australia - Gonzalo_03 | ecosystem: Host-associated > Mammals > Digestive system > Stomach > Rumen ...
ATTCTGTGCCGTTTGCGTGATCGTGAAAAAATTTTGTGCCGAAAATTATTTTTGGTTGCGTGTGATGCAACTTTTTCTTGACTTTATAAACAAAGTTTCGTATAATGCAACTATGAAAACAAAAGTTTCCTGTGGTGCAACTTGGTATTTATGGAGGTAAAAATGCCTGAAAAAAATCTGATTATTGACAAATATGAACTGATGACAATATGCGCAGCAATGCGATCTCGCCGTATTCGTAAAAAAATATCTGCTATTACTGTTGCCAATGCGCTGGGTGTAGATAAAAGCACGTTCAGTAAATACGAACAGGGTTTAATAGACGTATGCTTTACAAAGATGATCGCGTGGTGTGATGCTTTGTCTGTCAGTCCACGTTATCCCGGACAAGTGCTGCACAGTTTTAGAACCAAAAATAAAAAATAAACTATACATAATACCTGTCTATACATTTGTATATACAAAGTTAAAGTAATTTATCAACTTCACTTGATCACAACTTGAACACAAGGTTGATCACTGCATCAACATAATCCCACCAAAATTGCCCCCAGAATAGCGTTTGTCTGTCCGGTGGGCAACCTTACCCCCAAAAGTTTTTCATCCTGCGACTTGCGTAAATGAGAGTTGTATTTTTGCGCGGCGCGTGCATTTTTGACCCCCCCTCCCCCTGTTGTGTGCGCGTGTGCAGGCGTGGGGGTGCGTGCGTGTATGTGTATGCAGGTGCGCGAGCAGGTGTATGTGTGCGCGTAAGCGTGTGCGTATAGGTGTGTGTATGTGCGCCTGTGTGTGTATAGGTGCGTGTGTTATGTGTGCGAGTGTGTATATACTGGGGCGGGCGGTGTTAGAGAAGTGCGCCAAGTATTTTAACTATACGGAAATTGTTTGTGGACTGCCAATCAGATGTGTCGTGCATAGCAATCCATCTGCGTGCCAGTTTTTCCGATTCTAACATAGCACATATCATACCATCATTTGCCAGATCTATGACAATATAAAAATCTTTTTTCATTTGTTATCCTTTTTGGTTGCCTTCCAAATTTGCTCATATATATCTTGCAATAAATATGCCAAGTGTTCATTGTTCATATTTGCAATCCAATCTAATCCACGAACAGTCATAATGTCGGATAGTATATGAAAACACTCGTGGGCGCACATCCACTCGTTCCAATATGCAGGGTCAAACACCAAGGTATGATTATCTATATCGTATAATGCCTTGCCACCTTGATATACCTTTTCTATTTCGGCTATGGTTGATGATTTAACAAAAAATTCATAACCATAAGGATAAATCCAAAACCTCTTTTTCATTTATGCCAACCTTTTTCCAAGTTTTATTTCATAAACAATATCTTCACCAAGATCGTTCTTATATCCTTTAACCAAAAACAGACCATTGTGTTGAAACACTATCTTTTCATTTGTATAACCTTTGTGAAAAACTATAATATCAAATGGCACCATAGGTATTTCATATACTGCCCGAAACGGTCTGTGTGGCACAAGCACGGTTTCGCTGCCAGTTAATTTCTTGTTCCAGTATTTCTTCCAAGATCTATATTCACTTGTTTTTTCACCACTGGCAATCTTATCAAACCATTTACTTTTCAATACCAGATGTAAAGTTTTTAGGTTATTATATTTACTTTTTTGTTTGTGTGCGGCAGTTATGGCATCACAAAACGCTTTATTCTGTTCCATTTCAATATCACTCATTACTGATTTCATTTATCGTCCTTTTGTTTCAATTCTTTTTGAAGCGTTTTAATTTCTTTCAAAAGTTTAACCGTCTTGCGTTGTTGTATGTAGTGACGTAGGTTGCCTTCTTTTGTAAAACAACCTTCGTTTTTTTGCCAACAATACGTGTGGTGCAGACGGCGGCTAACAAAATTATCAAGACCGTTCCAAAACAAAAACCAGTAATCGTGCCACCAATCTTTGATATAATCGCCTATGCCTTGTAATATGTATTTCATTTTATTCCCTTTTATTTAATTGTTCCCGAATAAGTCGCCTTGTGTCGCGGTCAAGGATTCCTTGTGGACACGCGATGTATCCGCCTGCGCGGATGATCCTGACACAGAATCCAACAATGATGCGCTGCGCTTCTTCCGGGGTGCATAACGATGCTTGCGATCCTTGCCCCGAACCGGCGTGTATAACACATCCAGAATCGGCCTTTGGATGCCCTTGAATAAATTTAATTGATCCTTCATACTCATCACCTGTTATTCCGTATGGTCGTCCGTTCAAAACGATTTTAGGCCATTTCATATTTGTATCTCTCTCTTTGTTTTATCAAATCACGTGGATCTGGCTTTGGCTTTTTTACCTTGCTGATAATTTGAAACATCGGTATCCCACGACAATCTTCCTTATTACCCCAAGGATGCACGCCAATTACAGCGGGCGGCCACTCTTGATATATTTCACACTCAATTGTGCGTATGCGACCATCCCAACCTTTCCACGTTATTTCCCACCAATTTTTTAGAACAGGGTCTGCTGACGCTTCTGTTGCAGATGTTCCATCAGTTTTTTTGGTATTGGCAGATTTCGTGCTTTCCTGCACTCCATCCACTTCGGTATTACCCAATCCGGCAAATAATCCCACTTGAATTCCCAAAACGGCACCTCTTTGTTTTTCATTTGTTTCCTTTTTATTGTTGCCGGGTTTCTGTTGGTAGCCCCCGGCTGGCGTAGGATGGCGGATGAAACGCCGCCACCAACAGAATTACTTGACATACCCTAAATCTTTTTTAGGGCGGCCACGTGAAGAATAACCTTTACCACTTGTTCGCCGCCAGTATTCCCGCGCTGCCCTGCGATGTGCTTCTGCGTATCCAGAAGAATATTTTTTTCTTGCCATATCAGAATACGCATACCATAATTCATAATCATCAATCTTTTGCCCACGCAACGTCAATGTTCTTACAGCATCAGCACGATTCTTAAACTGATATGCCACGCGCGATATTTTATGAACAGCCAAAAATGTTCTAGTGCTTTGTTTCATCTTTGCCTCCAAATAAATAGTCGGCCATTTTTTTTACGCGCGACACTTCTGCCATTTTCATTTTTTCTGGCAGTTCTGCATATTGTCTTTTCTGATCAAATATATTCCAAAGTTGTTGTGCAACCCAGTGCGCAGATGCACGCGACATTTTAATATAAACCTGTCTGTCCGGCCATTGTTGTGTTAAAACAATAGTATTTCCGATAACTTCAACAGCATAACATACATTTTTTGCCATAACTACCTCCGTGGTTTTATTTGTCTTGTAATAATAATTCAATTTTATCATACACTTGTTGCTGATATTTTACAGCCACACGCATCTTTGATAATAATATTTTATCGTGTTCCGGATCACGTTCAACGTGGCGGATATATCCAGTTTGTAATTCTGGCGAATATATCAACAAATCATTTACCAAATAATCACATACGAACAATTCTGTTTTACATTGTGCAATATGGTCTTTCCCTTCTGCCATAACTTCCTTAATAAAGTTTTGTGGCATTGGAACTTTGATTTGTAATAATCTGCGATCAAATCCAATTACAATTCTGTCTGGCGAACAACCTAAATACTTTCCACGTTCAACAAAACCACAGGTTGCAACTGTGCGACCAGTATGTTTTTCATACCATTGTGCCGCTTCATCTTCATAAACAATTCCGCGTTTAATCGCATCTTTTTCAGAATATGTTAAACTTTCATCATCAATCCAACCAGAAAACTTTTGCATTGCACGGCGTTCAAGTTTTTCAATTATACCTGATCCTAAACCTGTGCTGTGTTTTCCTTTAACAAATAAATCACCAGCGATAGATGCAGTAATTCTGTCAGCACGCAAATTCAACCAATCTTGATTCGTTTGATAATTAAATTTATCATTTGGATCAAAGATATGTTGCTGAACTTCTAAATAAAATTTTGGTTTCATATTTTTTCCTTTTTTGTTCCACAACTATTATAACCGATTCGTTTTGTTAAATGACTATTTTTTTACTTGACTTTCTTGGAACGGCACAAATCCGGGTGTTCCAGACCAGAATTTTAAGTAATGTTCATAACAACAAAACTCAATTTGTTTTTTTATGTGGCTGCGTTTTATTGCGCAACCAATATCAATTATTTTATCACAATACGCACATTTAGTTATCATTTTTATCCTGTTCTATTTGTAATGTTTTTTCTTTTTCCAACTGTGGCAAATTCATACGCATATCTGTTTTTGACCTTTCCCACGCGTTGATAAAATCTTTGATAATAGATTCTTGTGTGAATTGTGTTGCGTTGCGCAAAGCAAGGCGTAATCCACGCACACCACCAAATTCCATCAAAACATATTTGCCGTGATCACCATACGTTTCTATAAAATCTTTTTCCATCATATCTGCATCAAATACCATAGGATCAATATCAGATATATCGTGTAAAAATTCACGGATATATGCTGTCTGTTTGTTTGAATTATGAATCCGCAACCGTTCTGCTGGCGCGTATTTTAACCAAGTTGCTAACGATGGATATGCACCATACAGGTTTTCTGTTTCAGCAATCTGGCGTGCAGCAATACCAATTTCATCATCAGTAAATCTTTCTTTTAATTCTGCAAACATTGCGGCAATATAATAACCGTGTTGTTGTTCATCCATTTTGTGCACACCACATAAAACAAATAAGTGAGCAATAACTGCTGTCCATTTTTCAAGTGTCATCATATTATCCCCTGTTTTTTTAACATTGCTTCTGCTATTTTTGCGCCCTTTGCAAGTTTTTCCATCTCGGTCGGGCGCGCAAAATTAGCGGTTTGTGTATTATAATTATCAGGTCTGGATGCCCACACCATCAAAATTTTTTGTTTCCAATTACGAATCGGTGAACCTTGCGTGTCGTGCCAATCTGCTGCAACATAGCCTTCATAAGCGTTGCGCATTTTTTCCAAATTCAAATTCTTTTCGCGACAAAAATCCAACCACTCTTCAAGAGTTGGTGGGCAAAACGGTTTTCTTTTTATCGCTTTGGCGGCTGCTTGCATTTCTTTGTGCCACGTGCATTTTTCGCGCACATCTGCACGATCAACAAATTCGCGTTCGGAAACTGTTAATTCATCATAACCTGAACCTGTTGCCAAGAAAAAATTAAGACTGCTTTCCGAATCAGATAAAGCATTATGAATTTCAATATTGTCTGTTAATGTAATAAATTTATTTTCTGGTGTGATAATTTCAATTTGATCATCGTTTTGATTTTCAATTTGATTTATTTTTTTATTCCATCTTTGTAAAACACAATTACGTTTTAATTCAGAAATTTGTTTTTTGCGTTTTTTTTCATTTTCAATGGATACTTTAACTGCTTTACAAAACATACGCAATGTAATATCAACGGGTTCTGTTTCAAAAATTAAATACCGGCACAATGCTGCGTATGCGTTTATTTTTTGTTGTTCTGAAAAAGATGATTCCTCTTCTATTGCCAATGCCAAATTTGCAGGAAACACAAATTCGTTATTATTTTTTTCTGGCATCGCGACACTCCCCACATTTTGTTGGCGGGTGAGATTTCGGGAAAAACGATTAACAACGGAAAGAAAGTATTCCCGAAATCATTTCACCCATAATTTTGAATATCCTTTCCGTTGAAAAGCATAGTATCATAAAAAAATCAGATGTCAAATTTTTTTATCAAAAAAATTATATATTTTTGTAATACAGTGTATTACACAGTAATACAGTGTATTACAGAATTTGCATATATGTATATTTATATATTCTTGGTATATAGTTCGTAATAGAGAAATTATTCCAGATAATAAAATAATATATATTTATATACTCTGGAATACGCATATACGCATACGCGATACTTATATATAACATTTTTGGTTTGTATTACAGTGTATTACACAGTAATACAGTGTATTACACAGTATTACACAGTATTACAGAATAATCGTTTTAATATCTGTTTTTTTTGATACTTGCAAAACGAATCGGTTTGTGTTATACTTTTGGTATGGCAAAGAAAAAATCTTACGATTTGAACGAATTATTAGAAAAACGCGAAAAGATCGCGCTTGATTTGGTTGATGTGTATTGGGAAATGAAGCCAACCAAATGTGCAACAAAAGACCAGTTGGCTGATTTTTCAAAGTTGGCTCGCATCGCTGGCGAACGTGGCAAGATTGGTATGAAGGCTATTGAACAACTGGATGCAATGATTGAATCTTTGAAAAACCAAAAGCCAGAAACTAACACTGGCGATTTGACCAACGAAGAAATCAAGATGCTTATGGAGTTTAGAAAGAAAAATGGAAAACAAAGATCAACTTCTTCTGGAAGCAAAGCGTAGGTTTTTAACTTATGAACCTTACCCAAAGCAAAAAGAATTCCATAATATAACCGTCAAAAATAAAGTTATTGGCGGTGGAAACCAGACCGGAAAAACCATCTGTGGAACATTTGAAGTCGCTATGCAGGCGACACAATGCTTTCCTGATTGGCATCAGGGCTGGCGTATTCCCGGACACATTGATGCAACCAGTGGACAGAAAGTCCGTGTGATTATTGTTTGTTCAACCGATTCTAAAACATTGCGTGATTCTATTCAGAAAAAATTAGTTGGTATGGATACCGATGGTTATACCAGCGGATCAATTGCGCCTGATTGGATTGTAAAAGATTCCGCAGTTAAAGCGCGTGGTGTTGGCGGTGGTTTGTTGGACAGTATTCAGGTGCGCGCAACTGATGGATTGATAACCACAATTTATTTTCGTGTGTATTCGCAGGGTCGTGAAAACTTGCAGTCGTTGACAGCCGATTTGGTGTATTGCGATGAAGAACCACCACAAACAGTTTATGGTGAATTGATGGGTCGTATTGCTGGAACTAATGGTTATTTTATGATGGCGTTCACACCTTTGAACGGTATGACACCATTGGTGCAAAGTTTCTGGCGGCGCGATGATCCAAAGAAGGGATTGGTGATTATGTCCGTATTTGATGTCGGACACATTTCACAGGAAGGTATTGATTCTTTGGTATCAATGTATTCTGGATTGAACGCAGCAGAACGTGAAGCGCGTTTGTATGGTGTTCCCAGCGCAGGTATGGGGCAGGTATATCCAATCACTGATGACAGATTGGCGGTTGATGCGTTTGATATTCCACGCAATTGGAAACGAATCGCAGGTTTGGACTTTGGACGTGGTATTCACCCGGCTGCTTGTGTTTGGATTGCGGTTGCGCCAGATGATACAGTTTATGTTTATGATTGTTTCAAAGGCACCGGTATGGCAGATTCTGAAATTGCATCAAAGATTTTGGCACGCGGCAACAATGTGCCTGTTGCGTTTCCACACGACTTTATGCGTAATACTGGTATCAGCACAATTGGTGACGAAAGAAAATCAGAAGGTTGGACTTACAAAGAAGTTTATGAACGCTTTGGAATTAAATTCACGCCACATTGTGCAAAAGACGAAAATGAATCTGTGCGTGTTGAAGCCGGTTTAATAAAAATCCGTCAAGCAATGTTGGATGGAAAATTCTTTGTGTTTAGAAATTTACAAGGCATCTTTGAAGAAAAAGCCACGTATCACTATCAAGACGATGGTGCGCCAGTTGGAACCAATGATGACTTGATGGATGCTATGCGTTATGCGTATGTGATGCGCCGTTATGCAGAATCACCAATTGAAACATTGTTGATGATGGGGCGTATAAACGAGGTTGCCACAGATAATACGCTTGATTACAGGGAGGATTGATATGATAACAAATGTTGTTTCTTGGAGCGAAAGAGATAATTTACCAAAACAGTCAGTAAGAAGAAATGATGTTGTTCCTGTTCACGGCAGTATTACTTATACAACTTTTCAAAAAGTTTTTCTTGTTTACTGTGAAATAAATGATTTGCGTAATTGGCTAGGCAATAATTTAGTAGAAAATTTTGGCAATCCTTGTCCTGCTATTGTGGCGCAAAAAATAAACACAATAACTGTTCCAACGAGAACAATATATAAAACTGTTCGTGGTCGTAGTTTTAATGTTCAACGTCAAAATTATAACTATGATAATAGTATAGATTTAATGCTTGGTGGTAAAAGAGAGATTTTAGGATGATAAAAGTTTTAATTGTTATAAGTAATTTAAGTTATTCGTGTATATTGATGTCAACAGATATTTTAGATAAAGGAATCGCTTATAATGCTTGTTCTCAAAATTCTTATGGTAAACCAGAATTTTTTGTAAAAACAGATTTTATTATATCGAGGTTTTAATGGCAAAACAACTTATGATTGTTCAGGTTCAAGACAATATGTCCCCACCGGCATATATACAAACTTTATATTATTATGGTAGATGGTATTATGATACATGGAGAACAGATTTATTGCCGGGTAAAAAGTTTTTTGTTAGAGTTAGGCCAGATATAACAAAAACAAAATATACGTCACAAAAGATTATTGAAATAAAAAAAATTTCACCTTCTCTCGCGGTGAAACAAGAACAAGATTTGCGAGCGGTTGTTCAATTAGGTGGACCTTTTGCTGAAATAGGAGGCGATAATGAAAATGCCGGTGGCGGTTATCAAAAATTGGGTTGATATAATCAGTGATGATTATATGCACTGGACAAAGGAACAGAAAGAATACATACTTTCGTTGGCACCAAACATTGATTGGGAAATATGGAAAGATGGCATTGGTGTGATTGGTTGGTTGACTGTTCTAGATTTTGATTGTAAAAAGCGTTGCAATGTGTTATTATTATACTGTAAGCCAGAGTATCGTGGCAAAGAGTTTATTCCGATGGTGAAGCGTTTAGAACAAATCGCCAAGTCGGAAGGTGCAGAACAAATAATAGTCGGTGAAAGCATCAGCGGATACAAAGAATCCAAATTCAACGCTGTGTTTTCTCGGTTAGGGTATAACAATTCAGGATTCAAAAAGGATTTATAATGGCAGTAGGTTCAGCGATCATAGCAGGGTTAGGACTGGCATACAGCACATACGCTGGCGAACGTTCTTATGAAATGCAAAAAGATGCGCAGAAAAAGCAAGAACAAGCAATTGCGGATGCGGAAGCCAAACAGGCAGAAGCCGATGAAAAGGCGGAAAAGAAACGCTTGGAAGCATTGGCTGCGGAACAAGGTGGCGACACAGGGCGAACCAGCAAATTTGATTTTGGTATTGATTCTGCGGCTGCAAAAACCACTGCGCCTGCAACAATAGCGACAAGCACCACAGATGAAGAAGATGAAAATTACAATCCATTTTATGCAAGGGGAACATTATGAACCGTAAAATAGATTATTTCAAAAACCGCTTGGCATTTTTGAAAACAAAGCGGTCTGAATTTGAAATAGATTGGCGAGATATTTCTAAATTCCTATCGCCATCAACAGGTGTATTTTCAACTGATCCAAAAAGCGCAAAAGATAGACGGCGTTATACTTATCCAAAAGACAATATGAACGGAAAGCCACAACGCTATATGCGTGATTTGGCAACATCTTTGGTTGCCACATTGTGTCCGCCTGATTCAAGATGGTTTGGTTATCGTGTTGATAATATGACGGCCGATGAACAATCTTGGTTGTATAAATCATCGTTATGCGTTATGCAAAAATTTCAGGCAAATGGCATCAGTTCGTTTTTAACATCGTTATTCTATGAAGCCGGTTTGTATGGACTTGGTGTTATAACCGAAGAAAAATCCAACAAGACAGGTTTGGATTTTGGTAAAATGACTTGCGGTGAATATTATTTGGCAGAAGATTTTGAAGGCAATGAAAATGTTTTATATCATCCTTTTTGTATGAGTGCCGAACAATTAAAACAATGGTTTGGTTATGATGCGTTGCCACAATCTTTGAAACAAGATTTGGATAATGGTAATGGTTTTACGGAATACAATTGTGTTCAAGCGGTTGAACCAAATCCTGATTATTTGCCTGCGTTCAAAAATGAATTTAATAAACCGTTTATTTCTGTTGTCTGGATTGAAGGCGTAAGTGATGACGATTGTGTTTTGGAAATGAAAGGTATGGATGATTTTCCGTTTGTTGTTTTCCATTGGTATGATAAAACAACGTCCGTCTATACACAAGGTATTGGTCACGATATTCTTGGTGATGTAAAAGAATTACAAGAAACGGAAAAAGATACAGCACGTGCGCGCAAGAAAAACATTGCACCACCATTGAAAGCAGACCCTGCTTTGCGTGCAAGTGGATTAAAAACCGGATCAAATGAAATTACTTATACGAACATCAAAGATGGTGTGTCACCGTTATATACAACCAATTTCCCAACAGGCGAAGGTGTAAATCAATCGCGTGAAATTGACGAACGATTGGCATATTTGACTTTCAAAAACTTGTTCTCGTTCCTGATGAGTAATCCAAAAACGCGCACAGCCGAAGAAGTGAAAAAGATTTCACAAGAAGAATTGATTGCTTTGGCTGGTGTGATTCAAAACGCAATGCGTGCTTTAAGTGCTTTGTGTGAACGTGCATTTAAGATTGGTTTAGAAGCAGGGTGGCTGCCAGACAATATGCCATCATCTTTGCGTGGAAAAGTTATGACAGTAAGTTTTCACTCGTTGTTGGCACAATCTATGTCGTTGTCTGAATTGGTATTGTTGGAACGCTGGATACAATTTGTCAGTGTGGTTGGCGCAATGAATCCAAATGCGGCGCGTAAGCCAGACGTTATGAAGATTGTTGATACTTATGCTGAAAAACTTGATATTGATCAAAGTTTGATTGTTCCAACAGAAGATGTTGAAAAACAAATTCAGGCAGAAGCCGAAGCGCGTGCAGCAGCAGAACGTGCTGTGCAAGAGCCGGTTGCAGAAAAATCAATGTCGGAAGCGTTAAAGAATTATGCCGCTGCCGGCGAAACAATAGCAGGGATGGTATAATGAATAAAAGATGGTTGGCATTGCTGCACGATAAAGAATTATGTTGTCACTTATGTGGTTTATTGATTCTTTCTCGCCGACAACTAACCGCCGACCACTCACCAATTCCGCGCAGTAAGGGTGGCAAAGAAGTGTTGCCAGCACATCGTTGGTGTGATGAAGCACAAGCAGACAAAGGTTTTTTGCGTGCATCTGATCTGGAAAGATTGGTTAAAGCGTGGAAAAAACATCACGTAAAATTTCCAGTTGAAGTTTATGATAGCATTGCGGCGTTAAAAGAAAAGGAAAGATAATGGATGAAAGACAATACCGGGTTGCATTAAAAAATATTTTAGAAACAGGATCAGGCCGGTTGTTTATTTTACATTTGTTGGCCGAGTGCGGCGTAAATCTTGGTGATGGTATATCGTATCGTTCAGAAAAAACAGCGCACGAACTGGGGCTTGACCTATTGAACAATTTATTGTATAATTATCCTGATGAGTTTAAGAAACTTGTATCTGACAGCAAAACCTTAAAGGAGGTATTAAATGGCAGAGGAAACAACAGTGACGACTAATGGTGTTGAAACAACACCCGCAACAACTGATCCAGCCACAACGGTTGAAACAAATTCAACCACAAATGGCACAGACGAAGGAACGCCGGCAACAAAGCCAGCGGACACAACGCCTGTAAACGGAACAGAAGGTGCCGGGGTTGATCCTGTGACACCGGCCGGGGATAGTTTTACTATTAGCGATATTGAGTGGCCTGATGAACTTGGTTTGGATGATGCTGCAAAAGAATCATTGTTCAACGAGAACAAAGACCTATTCAAGGGTAAAACGGAAGTTAATGCCTATTTGAAAAAATTGGCAGAAGCAACTAAAATTAACAAAGAAAACCAAGCAAAGAAAACCCAAGAATTGGAAGCAAAATGGGAACAATCTTTGAAAACTGACAGCGAGTTCGGCAAAGATTACGAGGGGAATAAAAAGTTGGTTGTTGATACAATGAAAAAATTTTCCAGCGAAGCAGATTATGCGGAAATGGAAAAGTTTGGATTTGACAAAAGCCCTGCCCTGAATAGATTGATGTTGAAAATCGCCAAGGAATTTGAAGGTGCGAAAGTTGTTAAAGGCACACAGCCAAATACAACATCTGAACCCAAAACCGATTCTTATGGGCGGACAATGTTTGATTTTTCAAAAAAACTATAAGGACTAAAAAATGGCTAATTTTCAAACAAGTGGTCGTTCCATTTATGATATGGCTAAAAATCTGGACGCTAATGGCAACTCTATTAAGACGGCCGAAGTCCTGATGACCCAGTCAAATATCTTAAAGGACGCACCAGTCAAGAAAGCAAATAATATCTTGACACATAAAGAAACTTACCGCACAGGATTACCATCAGCGGAAGTAAAACGTCTGAACCAAGGTGTTGGTGGATCTTTCCCATCTCGCGATAACGTTGAATTTGGGTTAAAGAATTATCAATCTTTGCCTTGGATTGACACAATGGAATTCGTTTATGCTAAAAATCCTGACGAAGTTCGTCAAGACAATATGGAAGGCATATTGATGGGTTGGGGTCAATCAATGAACGCTGACTTTATCTATGATAGTGTTGCTGCAAATGGTGCAGATTCTATCAACGGTATTGCTTGGCATACTCGTTCATTGGATGGCGATCGTGTTGTTTCCGCAGGCGGAACAGTATCTGCATCTAAATTGACTTCTATCTATGTTGTCGGTTGGGATTTGTTATCGGGTGCTTATGCGATCGTTCCAGAACGTAAAGGTGCTGGTATTAATTTTGAAGTTATTGGCAGACAAATCATACAAGATCCAAACGATGCCACTAAAAATATTGATGCCGAAATGTATAAAGTTGAAGCGTTCTTGGGCTTAGGAACACGTGATCCACGCGCTTTCCGCCGTGTTGCTAACATTGACGTATCGTCTGTTGGCGCAACAACCTTTGACGAAACATTGTTGATGCGTGTTTTGAACGACTTACCTGTCGCTTTGCAAAACAAAAAATCAACTGTTATCTATGTTCCAAAGAGTGTTGCATTGGCAATCCAATTGCGCGCTAACGCTAAAACAAACGCATCTTTCGTGTATGGTCAGACAGAATTGTTTGGCGAACCGGTTATGACCTTTAATGGTTATCCGATCCGTGTTGACGAATCTATCTCCGAAGCAGAAGATGTCGTTGCCTAATAACCCGGGGTGGGCAACCACCCCACAGCATAAAAGGAAAAAGATATGGCAGTAATAGATAGAGCAAATTCTTTCTACTTGAAAGATTTAGCACAAAGCGCATCAAACGTTTTGGACTTTGGTGCTGCTGACAAAGGTGGTCACAGTAATTTCGGTGGCTATCTGAACGTGATCGCGACAAAAGCGGGATCTGTAAAATTACAAGATTCTGCTGATGGCACAACATATGCTGACGTTCCTAACAGCACTATCGCTTTAAGTGCTGCTGGTGCGGCATCAATTGTCTTGCCTGCACATAAACGTTATGTGAAAGCGGTCTTAACAACTCTCACCAGTTCCGACTGTGATGTTTATATCGGTGCGCCAATTGGTGAAATTTAATAAAACACCGGGCGGATTCGTCTGCCCGGTAAAATAACTTTTTACAAAAGGGTTTTCAAATGTCTAAAAAATACATTGCAAAAATGAATAACATTTTTTTCAAAGGCAAACGTTATAATGTCGGCGATCCTGTGTTGGTTGACGATAAAGAAGAAATGAACGCAGCCCGCTGGGAAACAGAAAAAGAATATTTGGCACGCGTTGAAAAAGTTGCAAAAGATACAATGGGTTTGACAGAAAAAGAATCTGCTGCAAAAATTGTTGATTTGACTTCTAAATTAGAAAAAGCCGAAGCCGACAATAAATCTTTGAAAGAAGAATTAGAAAAGCGTGATGCAGAAATTGCTGAATTAAAAAAAGGCGATAAAAAATAAAGGTTGTTGTGATGATAGACAATTTAATCGTTTCAATTTGCAATGGTGGGATACGTAAATCTGGGCAAGATTCTCGCATCACTGCGTTAGACGAAAATAGTAATTTGGCGGATTTGTGTAATGATGTTTGGCCTGTTGCTGTTGACTTTGTCTATTCATCGCATCCATGGGCGTTTAAGAAAGTTTGTGTTCAGGCAGATTTGCAGACATTGAACAATGATCCTATTGCGGAACAAGGACAAAATGTTTATGCGTATCCAGCGAAAGCATTGCGTGTGATGGGGTTTTATAAAGATTTGGCACGCGAATATCGTGATAATAATGCACGCGTATCTTCTGATGCAAATGGCAATAAAATTATTTTATCAAACGAAAATCCTTTGTTTGTTGAATATATTATGGCGATAACACAAAATGATTCTATACCAGCGTGGTTGCGCGAAGCGTTGGAATTAAAGGTTGCTATTGAAGTGGCGCGCGCAAAAGGGAAAGATATAAGAATTTTGTCGCAAGAATTACAGGCGGTTTTAGATTCTGCACGTGTTGCCAATGCATCAGAATCAGAAAAAGAAAAAATAGAAAACAACGATTATATTGACGTAAGAGGGTAAGATGCCAGAATACAAAGTCAATTATACCCAAAGCAATTTCACAGGCGGAATTATTGCGGCAGAATTGTATGGTCGTAATGATTTTAATAAAGTAAAAGCCGGCATGAAAAAATGTGAAAACTGGGCGTTGCGTGAAGCGGGCGGCTTAGAATTTCGTCGTGGGTCGAAGTTTGTTGCAAACATCCCTTCTGATGCAGGAACAAATTTCAAATTCACATCATTGAAGAATGTTTTGCTTTTGTTATGTTCTTCAAAGATTTATTATATGTTGGACGGCGCAACAACTTGGGTTGCAATATCGTATCCAACAGGTTTTATGCCAGCGATGGCATCTTTGGATTTTATCGAATTAAAACAAAGTTTGTATGTTTTTGATGGGACTGGAAATAAATTGATACAGATTCAATTAAATAATTTAGGTGTCCCTTATACGTCTATTTCTATTTTTGAAGAAGTGCTACCTAATAGCGCAACGATTTCTGCTAGTGTTATAGGAACAGCGCCAACTCCAAGTGTGACCATAGAGCATCAATATGCTTTTAGTGTGTCCAAAGATTTAGAACATGAAAGCATTTATAAAACTGCCACTCCTGTGACTGCAAACGTTGAATTGGGTGAAGGTTCCACGATAGAACCGTATTCTCAAAGAATTGATTTAACTATTGCAATTCCAAATGATTTAGCTGTTACTGGATATAAGATAAATATTTATAAAAAATATCAGGGAAAATTTTTATTTTTGGATTCTTTGTTTGTTGTTGCAAATCAAACGTCTTACACGTATCATGATAAAGGAACCTTGGCGGTTGATATTGGAATTGCGGGGAAACAAATACCTCCTTATATGGGACCGGATGGGAGTATTCAATATGTGAATTCTTTGGCGGATTATGGGCAGCGTTTATTCATGACGCAATTACAAGATGGTGTTGCGCGTGTTTTGTTTTCGCAGGTTGGCAATACTGATTCTATGGCATATTCAGAATTGCGTAATTCTGATGAAGCAGGTTATTTGGAGGTTCCTATTACGCATTTTGATTCTTGGTTGAAGGTTTGTGCGGGACTTGATTTAATAATGTCAAGTAGTTATACAATTTCACAAGTGCAAGGATATGGTGATTTGCAATCGCAGGTAATTTTGTTTGAAGGATTGAGCAAAAAGGTTTCACCCGTTTTTGTGCGGCGTTCTTTGATTTATACAAATACGAATAATAAAAATATTTATGACTTGTCTTATAATGAATACGGTCAATATGATAGCACGGATTTAACATTGTTGGTGAAATATATCTTTGAACGCAAGACAATCAAGCGGTTAGCGTTTAAGGATTTTCCAGTAAAGACAATCTTTGTATTGTGCGATGATGGCGAATTGTATTGTTTAACATATATTAAACAGCAAAACATTTATGGTTGGTATAAAATCAAAGGTTATGCGCCATATAAAGATTTGTTGGTTGTCAATCGTGAAACAGAAGATAGTGTATATTATATAACAGATGACAACGGCACATTGCGCTTGGATATGTTTTATTATAGAACTGATGATATATATATGGATTCGGTTGTCAGAGTGCCTTTGAATACAATAACAGATAATGTTATTACGGGATTAGGACGGTTTGAGGGTAAAAAAGTTCGTGTGTTTGATTTAAGTAATAATCTGTATTATGGTGAATATGATATACAAAACCCACAAACAATTGTAGAAGGGGGCAATGTTGTTGAAATAGACGATGTTGATTTTAATGGTTATACCGTGACAAATGGACAAATCACATTGCCAAACACAATTGAATTGACAGGCGATGTTTTGGTTGGGTTGCCTTATTATGCTGTGATGGAAACAATACCATTGGAATTTCAAGACAATAATGGCAACAGCACAATTGGTCGCAAAAAGACAATCAACGAAGCGTATTTGCGTTATGGTGATTCTCGCGGTTTAACGTATAAAACAATGAATCGCGAATATGATGCCGGAATTGCGAAGAAAGATGTTGCTGACAATGGGCAATTCTTGGAACGCGGACAGGTAAAACTGGACACAAATAGCGAGTTCCGGTGGGATTCAACAATCAAGATTTTACAACGCCAGCCATATCCGGCGCGTTTAGAATCTATAACATTGGGGATAACGTTCAATGACAAAAGTTAGTGATCAAATTTTACAAATCTTATACGCGCATTTATCGGTGCAATCTATATTGGATATGAAAGACAACTATAATGAAGTGTCTATACGGCAATTAAATGATATGAATAAAAATTGCTGCGCATCATTTCCGATAAAAGTTGATCATCGTGTTATGGCGATTGTATTTGTATTTGATGCAAAAGAAGTGTATAATATAGTTGTATATACGTGTAGCCACTTTATGCGGGAAAAAGAAAATTGCTTTCCACAACTTGAAAAGATTGTTAAAGAGTTGGCGGAAAAGAAAGAAATAAATGCGATTGTCTATAAACAGGCACGCCAGATATTATCATCATTGACCAGTGTCGGATTCAATGTGAGGAAGGAAAAAGAAAAATATATAGTATTGGAATATAAAAAATGAACGAACAATTAGCAGGGCTTTTAGGCGCAATACTTCCATCAAAGGGATGGGAAGGTGGTTATTCGCCTGTGAATCCCGATGTATATAAACCGTCTTTTTCTTCGCCAAACGATATTGCTGTTGCGACAGATACAATTTTTAATGCGCAACAACAAAAAGAAAAAGGCACAGCAACTTTCAAATCACCGGTGGAACAACCAAAATCTGTTGGTGGCGATCCAACAAGACCGGCAGAAGTCAAGGTTGAAGTTGATGCCAAAAATAAAACAAGTTTTTCGTCTGGCGAGTGGTTTGATAATCCAAATGCCAGCACAGCGTTTCAGGTAAAACATTGGTTGGACGGCACTGTCGCAGGGATGAAAGCAATATCTTCTGTGTATAATGGTTATTCTCAATCTGTTCAATACAATATGCAGGCCACGTCAATGGAATATATGGCGCGCCAAAACCAACGCAATGCGGATTTGATGCGTAAAAATATTCGTGAAATAAATCGCGCAGCACAATCTGATATAAACGCAATATATGTTCAAACAGCACAAAGAAAATCAGAACAACGCGTGGCACAAGGCGCAAGTGGTTTTGCTGTTGGCAAAGGCGTGTATGAGGTTTTGAACGATAATACAGATTGGAAAACCAATTACAACGCATCTTTGATTATGCTGAAAGCAGGATTGCAGGGTGCGGAAATTGTTCGCAGTGCGGGCAATTATGAAGCGCAATCAATTATCAACAAATCGGAAGCATCTATTGCACGTAAAAATGCAGAAGTTGCAAAGATAAATGGCTGGGTTGGCGGCGCGATTGGTGCAATGTCGGCAGCAACATCATTTTATATTGGCAGATATGGAGTAGAATAATGGTTATGAAGATTCCAGATTCGGGCGGTGTAATGGGTAGCGATCCAGTATTGCGCCAACCATCTTTTGTTGAACCACAGAAAACAGTGAAAGTCAATCCGCTGAATATAACGCCTGTAATAGATGGTGTTGAAAGTTTGGGCAAGGCGTATTTGGAACAGAAGGAAGCACAAGATAATGCTTTGACACAACAGGCAGCCAATGACTTTGACGAACATATGGCGGCGTTTCAAACGGATTTATTTAATTCGCGCAAGGGCTATGCGGCAAAAGATATTTATAAGGCAATGAAAGATGAATCTTATAAATACTTTAATAATTTAACTGGCGAACCAAAAGACGATGGCAAGATCCGTATTGCATCGCCGGATGCCAAAGCCAAATTGCAGCAATATATTGATAAACGTCAGCGCGCATTTATTGCGCAATCTGCTGCGTATGAAGCAAATGAAATTCAATCTGCCCAGAAAGCAACATTTGAAGCGGCGTTGGTGAACGCAAGTAATCGTATGATAACCGCTAAAACGAATCAAGAAATGGCAGATTCTATGGCGGAAATAGAACGCATCAACGCTGTTCAATTGCGTGGTTATCCAGCAGATTATGTAAAATTGGAAACAGCAAAATTACAAGATGCGGCGGCTGCGGGTTATGTCACACAAAAGATTGCGGTCAATCCGTTAGAGGCGTTGCGCCAAATGAAAACAAATCCAAATGTTTATGATTATTTGACAACGGCATCACAGGCAAAATTAAAAACAGCAATTCAAGAAGCGTATCGCGCACGTGAACTTGGCCGAGCGATGAATAACGATGATGAAGAATTGACAACTCCTATAATTAAATTGGTGTATGATGTGCAAAACGATTCGGAGGCCAAGTATATCCGTGATAGTATTGTCAATGAAGCGCGCGAAAAGAAAGCCGTTCAAGATCAAAAGGCAGCAGACAGTTATGCAGCAATGGGCAGTGATTTATTAAATCGTGCTTTGGCGGCGGAAACCGAAGAAGAACGCTTTAAGTCAGAAGCGGCTTTGGCAGAATTTGCACCACAATTATATCAAACATATTCTGATATGAACGCGCAAATCGCTGAAATGGAAACAGCAAAGCGCATCATAGAAATGAACGATATTGAATTTCCAGAATTACCTGTTAACGCAGGAAGCGAATTCTTTGGTGCAAAGGCAATGATTGAAACCCCAGAATTTGTGACGGCTGCATTTGGTGCAAAACCGATAGTCAGTCCGTTAAAAGAAGTTTTTTCTGGAATAGACAAAGCACGTATGGATCGTTTTCTTGAAAAGCGCAACGCTTATGAATTGCAAATGGCTGCGTTGCCAGCAGAACAACGCCAGATTGTTGAAAAATATTTCACTGGTATAAACACCCGATTCGCAAACAGGGATTCACGTATGGATGTTTATGCAAAGATTGCCAACGGTGAACGCAATGTGGAAACATTGGGGTTGGGAAGATTTGATGGCGAAACACAATATGCTATGTTGCGTGCAATGAAAGGTGTTGTTGAGTGGGATTCTGTAAATGCCGAATTGCGACAGGGCGGTGTTGATTTGAAAAAAGAATTGGACAACAGTCAATTTGTTGAACTGAAAAACAATCCGGCAAAACAAATGGTTGTGAAACAATATCTTGTCCGTGAAATGCAAAAGTATAAAGCGGAAAACAATGTGTGGCCAAATGTGGATCAGCGGCAGCGTATGATAAATAGTGCGATTGCTGGGGCAAAAACACCGGCAGACGAAGTAAATACCAAGTTGCAGAATATTACGGCGCAAGGGTATTTTGATCGGGCTTTGATGTCGTCTGATAAAATTTATAAAACAAAAGACACGACTTATAAAAAAAGATATGATATAATATCTGATGCAATAGATGATGTAATCAGCGATGGTTCGTTAAATCAATTGCAAAGGGAAACGGTGCGTATGTATCGTGAACAGATTATTCAGGCGGCAATGAGTGGTTCACCACTGCCTGTTTTGGAAGATATTTTAGGAGTATATTGATGTTGGAACGTGAAAGCCAAATTGCAGCGGAACAAGTGGATGTAAATCCTTCGCAACAATCGTTTTTATTGAACAATCAGGCAGATTTAACAAGCCCAACAGAAAGTTTAATTGGTGATACAAATAAGGTTGTAAAAGAATTAAACGATCAATTGGCAAGTAATCCGCGTTTTTTGGCAGTGATGCGTGATAATACAATACCGGAAGCAAAAAATTTTCGGGCGATTCGCAGTTTGTTGAACGATCGTAATCACGCGGTGTTGATTAAAAAGTATGGAAACGAATATGAACGCCGTGAAGGATTGATGGATCTGGATGATGCGTATAATAATTTGGGTGTATTTGGTCAAGTTCGCAGCAACTGGAATTATGCGATGCAGGGTTTGTTGATGAACGAAAAACAAAACGCATTGATGAAGGCGCGCGAAGGTGGCGATCCACAAGAAATTGAAGAAGCATTGGCAGAAGTCCAAAAACAACAAGAAATTATTGATGGTTCTCGTCCGGCAGAATCTGCATTAGGGCGTGGTTTAATGTCGTTTAGCACAAGTATTGCGGACAATCCTTTGGCGTTTGTGGCTGGTGCTGCGGCGACAGCATTGACTGCTGGTGCTGGTGCGCCTGCGTGGGTGGCAGCATTGGCTGGTGGTGCGGCAGGTGCAGCAACAACATATAACCGAACAGCAGAATTAGAAGCCGGTGGTGCTTATCAGGAAATTAAAAATATGTATCCTGATATTCCAGAAGATCGTGCGCGTGAATTATCAGAAAATGTTGGTGTAATAAATGGTGCGCTGGAAGCATTGCCAATGGTATTTTCTGGCGGCATTGTTGGTCGTGGTTTGTCAAAAATCAATAAACCATTGACACGTGCTATTGCTAAATCTGGTATAAGAAAAGAAGTTTTTCAAAATCCGGAATTTGTAAAACAGTTTGGTTATGAAATAAAAAAACAAACATTGGGTAAATGGACACTTGATACTTTGGCAGATACAAGTATTGATGTCGCACAAGAAGTTTTGCAAAACAGTATGACAGCAGCGGCAACAAAAATAGCCGGTGGTCAAGAAGGGTCTATTATTGGTTTGTCTGCGCAAGATATGAAAGATTTTGTTGCTAATCCATTTGCGCCTGAACACGCAGATAAATGGAATACAATCATAGAAACAGCGTTAGCATCACCATTTATGTCTGCTGGTTTTTCTGCGGCAGGTCGTGGTATTCAAAGTGGCACGGATGCGCTGGCTCGCAAAAACAAAACAATAGGTCAGGCAGCGCAAGAAACAAGCAAAGGGATGCGTTTTGCAGAAGCATTATTTAATTGGCGGCGCGATTCAAAGGCGGCCAAAGAAGCACCGGTGACAACGCGTGCGCATTTGGAAACAATGATTGCCAACAGCCAAGTTCCGCCAACCGTATTTATGGATGAAAGTATGGCACAAGAATTGGTCAATACACGCCAAGATGTTGCAGAAAAATTACATTTGGCGGATGCACTGGCAAATCGTGATGCCAATGGCGGTATGGTTGAAATTGATTTGGCGGACTATGATGAAGTTGTAAATTCGGATGGCGAATTGTTCCAGTTGATAAAAAATAATATATCGTTCAGTGCCGATGCTTTATCAACAGCAGCATTTATGGACAGAATTATTGCCAGTGAAAAACGCGGTGCAGAATTGTCTGTGGCTATGAAAGATAAAGAAAGCGCATATAATCGTGTTATGGATTTATTGTCGCGCAATAAAAATATGACAACGCAAGAACGCCAGTTTGATGCAAGTTTGTTCCAGTTGGTTTTGAATCGTATGTCTGAAATGTCTGTTGATAATCCAACAGTTCAATCTTTGATGGATCAAATTGAAATATCTATCGGGCGCACAAATCCAAGGGGGCCGGTGGTTGGTGCAACGCCAGAACAAATCAAGGCACAGAAAGAAAACGAACGCGAATTAAAACGTAGAATCCGTAATACAGATGCGGAAACTTTGGGGCAGATATTGTCTGATAAAGGATTCCCAATTCGTGGTTTGTCTGGCACACAGGTGCGTGCTTTGGCAAATGCCAACATTGATAAATTCACATTAAACGATCCGTTGCAACAACAATCGGCAGCAGGGCGCATAAGAACATCTGTATCAGATATAGAACAAAATAAAGCGCAAGGCGATCAAATGTTATTGGATGCCGGTATGACACAAGAACAGATTGATTCTTTGACAGATGCAGATTGGAACAGATTGGTGATTGGTGAATTTAATAAACGCAATCAAGAAATGGGTATTATGTCGGAAGATACACTTGTTGATAATGATGCTTTGGAAGCATTGGAAGAGTGGGATGAAATCTTTCAAAAAATATCTGACGATCAAATTGCTGGTCGTTTCAAACGTGAAGCAGACAGATTTATTATTCGTTTAGAAAAGATGTCTAACCCGACAACGTTCTCGCACGAAGTTTTTCATTTGCTGAACACATATATGATTGAACAATACAATTCTGACAAGTTGACAGATTATTGGAAAAAGCAAGCGGAAACATTGGCACGTGAAGCCGGCGGTGTTATAAAAGATGGCAAGATGTCTTTTGATGAAGCGGCGATGGAAAAAGGCGCAGATGCTTTTACAAATTATATTCGCACTGGCGAAATACCAAACGCAGAAATGCGGCCGATATTGGCGTTTATGAAACATTTGTTTGCACGCGTTTATCGTGCATTAGGTATGCGCAAAATTCGTTTGAACAAAAACATCACAGGTGTGTTTGATTCTATATTCTTGGCACAACAGGATGTAGAACAGATGCAACGCAACCTTGGTTTGTTGGCGGTTGAAAAGCCATTGGGCGCAGATAATAACCTGTATGATTTTTATCAATCTTTGGTTTTAACGAATCGCGCAAGTGCCAGCAACAAATATGTCAAGGCAGTTGAATCATATAACAAAGAACAAACAAGTGCAGAATATCAGCGCGAATTAGCAGATAGAACACGTGCTTTGGAAATTGTTTTGACACGTGATCCACATTATGCAATTAAAGCGCGGTATGAAGAATTGGTCGCATCTGGCGAACAAAACCCAATGGCAATATTACAAAGCGAATATCAGCCAGAATATTCTGTTCAAGAATTAGAACAGTTTATTGCTTTGCCATCTGTTCAAGAAGAAGCGGCAACACAGGCGGCTTTGGAAATGGATGAAGCAATTAAAAACAAATATGATTTGTTGGACGAAACTTTGGCAGAAAAATCTATTCGCAATTATGATAAAGCCAAAGCATTGCTGGCGGAATCTGTTATGTTGAACGGCGGTGATATGAAAGCGTTTGAACGCGAGTGGGTCGCATTAAACGAATCGGTTGAAAACACTTTGGCAACAATGAAAATCAACAAAGTGATTGATTCTGCATATTGGCGTGATCGTGAAGCAATGGCTGTTGAACGCTATGCGATATTCAAACAATCTGGACAAATGGAAAAGGCGGCTGGCGAAAGACGGACACAGGCAATTATATCTTTGATTCGTATTAAATCAGATGCGATGAAAAATCGTGTGAATAAATTTGCACGACACGCACGTCAATATCAAGGGAATCAACAAACAAATATTATGTCTGCTGAATCTTATGATTTGTTGCAATCATTGTTGCGGACGTGGGGCTACCCAATCTTATCACGCAGAACAGAAAGTTTGCCGCTGATGACCAAATTGGAAAACTGGTTTACGCAACAAGAAAATGAATTTATGACAGATATTGGCAGAGTGCGCCCACTGTTCCCTGATATTGCAGAAGGCGGCACAGGTCGTGCTGGCGATATGACAATGGCGCAGTTTGAAAAACTGGAATCTGTATTTAATATTGTTGATACAGTTGCGCGTGCCGAGTGGAAAGTAGAAACAGAATCTGAAAAGTTGGCTTTGCAGAAGATGTTTGAAAACACAGACAAATTGATAAAAGAAAAAAATATCAATACAGATTCTGCATTGATTGGCAATTTCGCAAATCCAGAAGCAATTATGCGTTCTATTTTGCCACAAGATGTGATTGATGCAACGGTTGATCCGTTGTTTGCGGCAATGTCAAAAAGCGAATTGGTGTTGAAAGATTGGAACAGTCGTATGGACGATGCGTTCCGTAAAATTAAAATGTCTGCGAAAGTTGAAACAATTGCGGGTGTGGATATATCACAGCGCGATTTGGCAGATTTGTTATTGTCAATGGGAACCGAACACGCGTATGAAAATATGTTGTTGAAATTGGGTATCTCGCGCGAACAGGCAGAAGCGGTTGCAAGTGAAGCATTAAAGCAGAATCCACAGTATGCAGATTTTATGAACGAAGTTTGGGGCATATATAATGATGTGGTTGAACCATTAAACGAATCGTATCGTAAAACATTTAATCGTATATTTGTGCGTAAAGAGCCACGTGCGTTCAGCATCAACGGTATAGAATTTAAGGGCGGTTATGTTCCTGAAAATAAAAATACAGACAATTTGAATCTGGATCAAAACTTTATGCCGGTCAAGATGGGCGAATTATCAAATGAAAAATTGGTGGAAAAAGAAGCCGATGGTAATATAAAGTCCATTGTTGATAATATGGAAGCGCATTTGTTTATGTTTGCGCGTATGGCGTATGT